>Ga0208566_1000211_pt1 | contig 42282 bp, 32 predicted proteins | sample PL_2010_150m_FD_184159 | JGI IMG/M metagenome (GOLD analysis project Ga0208566, IMG submission 184159) | Freshwater microbial communities from Powell Lake, British Columbia, Canada to study Microbial Dark Matter (Phase II) - PL_2010_150m... | ecosystem: Environmental > Aquatic > Freshwater >...
GGGGGTGGGGGGACGATGATCGAGGCGCTCACGTATCGCCTCGGGGGGCACTCGACCTCCGACGACCCGACGGTCTACCGGTCGGACGAGGAGGTGGCGGCGTGGCGGGCGAAGGACCCGATCCGGCGGTTCGCCGCGTTCCTCCAGGGGCGGGGCCTGCTCGCGGACCCGGCCGCGGAGGAGGCGGGAGCGAAGGAAGCCGTGCGCGCGGCGGTCGAGGCGGCGGAGGGCAGCCCGCCTGTCCCGCTCTCCAGCATGTTCGAGGACGTCTATGCGGAAATCCCCTGGCACCTCGCCGAGCAGCGCGACTCCCTGCTCTCCGGGAAGGGGTGACGCGATGGCGGAGATGACGCTGATCAAGGCGATCAACGACGCGCTCGCGACCGAGATGGCGCGGGACCCGTCGGTCTGCCTCCTCGGGGAGGACATCGGCCGCGCGGGGGGAGTCTTCCGGGCGACGGAGGGGCTCTCCAAGCGGTTCGGGCCGGAGCGGGTGATCGACACGCCGCTGAACGAGGTCGGGATCGTCGGCATGGCGATCGGGATGGCGATGAGCGGCCTGCGCCCGGTCGCCGAGATCGAGTTCTGCGATTTCATCTACACGGCGTTCGACCAGATCGTCTCGGAGATGGCGAAGATGCGGTACCGCTCCGCCGGGCAGTTCACGGCGGCGGTCGTGCTGCGCGCCCCCTCGGGCGGGGGGATCCGGGGCGGGCACTACCACTCCCAGAGCCCGGAGGCGTACTACATCCACACCGCGGGGTTGGTCGTCGTGATGCCTTCGACGCCGGCCGACGCGAAGGGGCTTCTCGCCTCGGCGATCCGCGGGGAGGACCCGGTGATCTTCCTCGAGCCGAAACTGCTCTACCGGACCGTGAAGGGGGAGGTGCCGGAAGGGGAGTACCTCGTTCCGCTCGGGGCGGGGCGGATCGTCCGCCCCGGGACCGACCTGACGCTCATCGCGTGGGGAGGGATGGTGCCCGTGGCCGAGAATGCCGCCGCTGCCGCCGCGTCCGGGGGGGTCGACGTCGAAGTGATCGACCCGCGCACCTTGTGGCCGCTGGACATCGCGATGATCGAGGCGTCGGTGAAGAAGACGGGCCGGGCCGTCGTCCTCCACGAGGCGCCCCGGACGTGCGGCTTCGGCGCGGAAGTTTCCGCGCTCATCCAGGAACGGTGCTTCCTGCACCTGAAGGCGCCCGTCGCGCGCGTGACGGGGTTCGACACCCCGTTCCCCTACGCCCTCGAAAAACCGTACCTGCCGGACCCGGAGAGGACGCTGCGGGCAATTCACGCGTCGATGGATTTCTGAGGAAGGTGATCGGGCTGGGGCAAGAGAAGAAGAAGGCGTAAAGCCCTTCTGCGAAAGGAAGTTATAAGCAAAAAGGAGAGCTATCCCATGAAGAATCCGGTTCAGAAGTACAAGCTGTACGTCGCCGGGAAGTGGGTGTCGGAAAAGGAGTCGATGCCGGTCGTCGACAAGTTCACCGGCGAGACGTTCGCGAACGTGCCGGTCGCGTCGCGGGAAACCACGGAGCGGGCCATCCGCGCGGCCCACGAGGCGTTCCCGGCCTGGTCGCGCACGCCGGCCCACAAGAGGTGCAAGATCCTGTCGAACGTCTCCCGGCTCCTCGAGGAGCGCCAGGAGGAGATCGCCACGATCATCTGCCGGGAGGCGGGGAAGGCGTGGAAATATTCCCTCGGGGAAGTCTCCCGGTCGGTCGAGACGTACCGGTTCTCCGCCGAGGAGGCGAAGCGGATCCACGGCGAAACCGTGCCGATGGACGCCAGCGTCGCGGGGGAGGGGAGGCTCGGGTACTGGCTGCGCGTGCCGCTCGGCGTGGTCTCCGCGATCACCCCGTTCAACTTCCCCCTGAACCTGGTGGCGCACAAGGTGGGCCCCGCGCTGGCGGTGGGGAACACGATCGTCCTGAAGCCCGCGTCCACGACGCCGCTGTCGGCGATAAAACTGGCGGAGATCCTGGAGGAGGCGGGGGTCCCCGCCGGGGTCTTCAGCGTCGTCGTCGGATCGGGGGGAACGGTGGGCGAGTGGCTGACCGTCGACCGGCGGATCTCGAAGATCTCCTTCACCGGGTCGCCGCCCGTCGGGGAGCAGATCATCCGGAAGGCGGGGCTGAAAAAAGTGACGATGGAGCTGGGGAACAACTCCGGCACGATCATCGAGCCGGACGCGGATCTTGCGGCGGCGGTCCCCCGGTGCGTGATGAGCGCTTTCGCCAACTCGGGGCAGGTGTGCATCTCCCTGCAACGGCTCTACGTCCACAAGGCGATCGCGAAGGAGTTCACGAAGCGGTTCGTCGAGGAGACGAAGAAGCTCAAGGTCGGCAATCCGCTCGAGAAGGATTGCGACGTGGGCCCGATGATCGAGCTCAAGGAGGCGGAGCGGGCCGAAGCGTGGGTGAAGGAGGCGGTCAGGGAGGGGGCGAAGGTACTGGCAGGAGGGAAGCGCGAGGGGCGGGTGATGCAGCCCACGGTGCTCGGGAACGTCCGCCCGGAGATGAAGGTGATGTGCCAGGAGGCGTTCGCCCCGCTGGTCTCGATCTGCGAGTACGAGTCGTTCGAGAAAGCGGTGGCGATGGTCGACGATTCCCCGTACGGTCTGCAGGCGGGGGTCTACACCAACGACCTCAGGAAGGCGATGTACGCCGTGGACCGGATCAACGTCGGCGGGGTGATGATCAACGACACCTCCATCTTCCGCGTGGACCACATGCCGTACGGCGGGAACAAGCTCTCGGGCCTCGGCCGCGAGGGCGTCCGCTTCACCTGCGAGGAGATGACGAGCATCAAGATGGTGATGATCAAGCCGTAGGCCGAAAGGGGGGAGGGCGCTTCGACGGCCCTCCCCCTCCTTCTAGGCAGGTCCCGCTTGACACTTTGTAGTTTATAAACTACATTTAAGGCGTGAATTCCGTTGAAAAGGAGCTCCGTCTTCATGTCACAGGAGAAGAGAAGATGGCGACGAGTAAAAGTTACACGAAGGAACTGATCCGGGAGTTGAAGGATCCGAGGGAAGCGGCCGAATATTTGAGCACGGCCCTGGAGGACGGGGATATGGAAGTTTTCCTGCTGGCCCTGAAGGACGTCGCCGAAGCGTTGGGTGGTGGGTTTTCGAAACTATCCCGGAAAACGCGCCTGAACCGTGAAAACCTCTACAGGATGCTTTCTGAAAAAGGGAATCCCGAATTGCGCAGCATGGGGACGCTGCTCGACGCGCTTGGCTTGAAGCTGTCGGTGGACGTCAAAAAGGCATCCTGAATCTCCCCCACCATCAAGGTTTCGGAATATCATTTCCAATAGGGAGTTTATTCGAGAGAGGATTCGGGATTATGCCGATCGAACTGACGCTCCCCGACGTGGGGGAGGGGATCGCGGAGGGGGAAGTCGTCCAGTGGCTGGTGGCGGAGGGCGCCCGGGTCAAGGAGGACGACCCGCTGGTCGAGATCCTGACCGACAAGGCGAACATCGAGATCCCATCGCCGGTGACCGGGACCGTCACGAAGTTCCTCGCCGCGCCCGGGCAGATCGTGAAGGTGGGCGCGCCCCTCGCCCTCATCGAGCCCGCGGATGTGAAAACCGCCGGGGCGGGAGGAGCGGTGCTCGCCACCCCGGTCGTCCGGAAACTGGCGAAGGACCTCGGGGTGGACCTGGGCGACGTCCCCGGCACCGGCCCCGGAGGGCGGGTGATCGAGGAGGACGTTCGGCGAGCGACGGGGCCGAAGGCGCCGGCCGGCGCTCCCGGGGCAACTCCGTCCGAGGAGCGGATCCCCTTCCGGGGGAAACGGCGGATGATCGCGCGGAAGATGGTGGCCGCCAAGACCCGCGTTCCCCACGCGTTGCTGGTGGACGAGGCCGACGTCTCGGGTCTCCTGTCCGGGCGCGCGAAGATGCGGGAGATCGGCGAACGGGAAGGGGTGCGGATCACCATCCTTCCCTTCATAATGAAGGCGGTCGCCGGGGCCCTCCTGCGGCACCCCGCCCTCAACGCCTCTCTCGACGAGGACCGCGAGGAAATCGTTCTCAAGAAGACGGTCGATATCGGCATGGCCGTCGACGCCGGGGACGGACTGGTCGTCCCGGTCGTCCGCAACGCCGACGCGAAATCGGTCATCGAACTGGCCAGGGAGATCGATCGGCTGTCGGCGGCGGCCCGGGAGGGTACCCTCGCCCCCGGGGACCAGGCCGGCGGCACCTTCACGATCTCCAGCGTCGGTTCGATCGGGGGACTGTTCAGCTACCCCGTCATCAACGTCCCGGAGGCGGCCATCCTGGCGGCGCACAAGATCGTGACCCGGCCCGTTGTCCGCGACGGGGAGATCGTCCCCCGCGATATGATGTACTTGAGCCTCTCCTTCGATCACCGTATCGTGGACGGCGGGGAGGCGACGCGGTTCCTGAACGAGGTCGTCCGGCGCATCGAGGCGGCGGCGACATGACGGAAAGGATCTCCCGATGAAGCATTTCGACCTGGTGGTGATCGGCGCGGGGCCCGGGGGCTACGTCGCTGCGATCCGCGCGGCCCAGCTGGGGATGCGCGTGGCGGTGGCCGATCGCGACAAGCCCGGCGGGGTGTGCGTCAACTGGGGGTGCATCCCGTCCAAGGCGATCCTCACCTCGGCGGGACTGTACGAGGAGATGCGCAACGCCGAGGCGTACGGGATCCGGTGCCAGGGGCTTTCCGCGGACTACGGCGCCGTCGTCCGCCGCAGCCGTAAGGTGGCGGACCGGATGTCCCGCGGCGTCGCGTACCTCTTCAAGAAGAACGGGATCGAGCTGTTCCCCGCGGGCGCGACGGTTCTCTCGCCCACCACCGTCCGGGTGGGGGAGGAGGAGCTCTCGGCCAGGAACATCCTCGTGGCCTCCGGAACGTCGGTGAAGGGGCTGCCGGGGATCGAGCCCGACGGGCGGGTGATCCTGACCAGCGACGACGCCCTCGCGCTCGAGACGCTTCCGCGCTCCGTGATCGTCCTCGGCGGCGGCGCGGTGGGGGTCGAATTCGCCTACATCTACCGGGCGTTCGGCGCCGACGTGACGATCGTGGAGATGGAGGACCAGCTCCTCCCGCGCACCGACCGCGAGGTGGCGAAGGAGCTGGAGAAGGCGCTCGGAAAGCAGGGGATCCGGGTGCTGACCTCCGCCCCGGCGAAGGGGTTCGACAAGGTGACCCGGACGTTGACGGTCTCCTCCGGCGGCAAGGAGGAGGCCCTCACCGCCGAGAAGCTCCTCGTCGCCGTGGGGCGCAAGGTGCTCTCCGCCGGGCTGGGGCTGGAAGCGTGCGGGGTGGAGATCGAGCGCGGCTTCGTCAAGGTCGACGACCGGCTCCGGACCTCCTGTCCCACGATCTGGGCCATCGGCGACGTGATCGGCGGGATGATGCTCGCCCACAAGGCGTCCGCGGAAGGCGTCGTCGCGGCCGAGGCGATCGCGGGGAAAGAGGTCCGCCGCCCGGACCCGGACAAGATTCCCGCGTGCGTATACTGCCGCCCCGAGGTGGCCACGATCGGCCTGTCGGAGGAGGAGGCGAAGCGGCGCGGGATCGAATACAAGGTGTCGAAGTTCCCTTTCACCGCGCTCGGGAAGGCGGTCGCCTCCGGGCACACCGACGGGTTCGTCAAGATGATCGCGGAGACGAAATACGGCGAGGTGATCGGCTGCCACATCCTCGGCGCCGGCGCGCCGGACATGATCGCGGAGCTCTCCCTCGCCCGTTCCCTCGAGGCGACGTTCCACGAGATCGGCCGGACCGTCCACGCGCACCCGACCCTTCCGGAAGCGATCCGGGAGGCGGCGCTCATGCTGGGCGGCGAGGCGATCGACCTATAACATCCGACGAGAGGACGCCATGACCGAGCAGAAAGACCGGGAGCTGTACCGCTGGCTCCGCCTCATCCGGGAGTTCGAGGACCGGATCTCCGCGCTGGACAAGCAGGGGAAGCTCATGGGCGGGGTCTACTCGGGGAAAGGGCAGGAAGCGGTGACGGTCGGCTTCTGCCACGACCTCCGGTGGGACGACTGGGTCTTCCCGCTGCACCGGGACCTGGGCGCCTTTCTCGTCAAGGGGGCCGACCCGAAGCGGCTGATGGCGCAGATCTTCGGCAAGCGGGACGGCTTCGCGAAGGGGAAGGACTCGTACCTGCACGGCGGGGACCTCGCGAACGGGATCTTCGGCGCGACCTCCATGCTGGCGGCGACCTTGCCGGTCGCGGCGGGGATGGCGTACAAGTTCAAGATCCGCAAGGAGGATCGCGTGGCGATCGCCTTCTTCGGCGAGGGGGCGAGCAGCCGGGGGGACGCCCACGAGGCGATGAACTTCGCCGGCGTGCACAAACTCCCCGTGATCTTCGTCTGCGAGAACAACTTCTACGCCTACTCCACCCCGAACGAGTTGCAGTTCGGGGTGGACGACGTGGCGGACCGGGCGGACGGATACGGCTTCAAGGGCGAGGTGGTGAGCGGGAACGACCTCCACGCGGTGATGAAGACGGCCGGGAAGGCGATCGCCCGGGCGCGCAAGGGGGAGGGCCCGACGCTGATCGAGTGCAAGACGTACCGGTACCACGGGCACTCCGAGCACGACCGCGCGGACTACCGGTCGGAGGAGGAGGTCATCACGTGGGAGAGCCGGGACCCGATCTTCCTGTGGGAGAACTATCTCAAGCAGCGGAAGTACGACATCGCCGCCATCGTGAAGGAGACGACCGAGGAGGTGACGCGGATCGTGGAAGAGGCGGTCGCGTTCGCGGAGGCCAGCCCGTTCCCGGAGGGACCCGAGGCGATGGAAGACCTGTACGCCATGCCGATCGACACGGAGGCCCGCTGACCATGCTCGTCACCTACATCGAGGCGATCCGGCAGGCCATGGACGAGGAACTGGCGCGCGACAAGAACGTTCTTCTGATGGGGGAGGACGTCGGGGTGCTGGGCGGCGCCTTCAAGGCGTCCGCGGGGCTCCAGGAGAAGCACGGCGCCGACCGGGTGGTCGACATGCCCATCTCCGAGTCGCTGATCGTCGGGGCCGGCGTCGGGCTCGCGGTACAGGGGATGCGCCCGATCCTGGAGATGCAGTTCATCGACTTCATCACCTGCGGCTTCGACCAGATCGTGAACATGGCCGCGACGCTTCGCTACCGCCACGGCGGGCAGACCGCCTGCCCGATCGTGGTCCGGGGCCCGTCGGGCGGCGGGGTCCACGGAGGCCTGTACCATTCCCAGAACCCGGAGGCGTGGTTCTGCCACGTCCCCGGCCTCAAGGTCGTGGCCCCCGCGACGGCGTACGACGCGAAGGGGCTGCTCAAGTCCGCCATCCGGGACGACGACCCGGTGATCTACTTCGAGCACAAGTTCCTTTACCGGAGGATCAAGGAAGAGATTCCCGCCGAGGAGTACCTCGTTCCGATCGGGAAGGCGGCCCTGCGCAAGGAGGGGAGGGACATCACCGTCATCACCTACGGCTCCCCGGTCCACGCGGTGGTGAAGGCGGCGCGCGACATGGCGGCCGAGGTGGACATCGAGGTGATCGACCTGCGGACCCTCCTGCCGATCGACTGGGCGACGGTGAAAGGTTCCGTCCGGAAGACGGGAAAGGTTCTGATCGTCCACGAGGCGCGCCTGACCGGCGGGGTCGGGGGGGAGGTCGCCGCGCGGATCGCGCAGGACTGCTTCGAGGAACTGGACGGACCGGTCATGCGGCTCGCGGCGCGGGACGTCCACACCCCGTTCGCCCCGGCGATGGAGGACTACGTCCTGCCCAACCAGGAGAAGATCACCGAGGCGATCCGGAAACTCGCCGCGTATTAAAGAAGGAGCGTGCAGCGATGCTCATCGACGTCGTGATGCCCCAGCTCGGGGAAAGCGTGGTGGAAGGGGTCGTGGTGAAGTGGCTCGTGGAGGTCGGGGAACTGGTCGCCAAGGACCACCCCCTGCTCGAGATCTCCACGGACAAGGTGGACGCCGAGATCCCCTCGCCGTCGGCGGGGCGGGTCGCGCAGATCCTGGTCAAGCCGGGAGAGACGGTCCCGATCCACGCGGTGCTTGCGAAACTCGAGACGGACCCGGCGGCGGACCGGCCCGCGCCCGAAGAGCCGCCGAAATGGGACGAGGAGACCGAGGGGGCCCCGGGCCACATGGCGCGTTCCTCGGGGCCGCCGATCCCGGCGCCCCCGCGCATCGAGCCTTCCGCCCCCGCGCCTCCGCCTCCCCCGGAGACCGGGCGGGTCCGGATCACCCCCGTGGTGGCCCGGATGGCCGCCGAGCACGGCCTTGACTTGTCGAAGATTCCCGGCACCGGCGTCGACGGACGGGTTACACGGAAAGACGTGGAGGCGCATCTCGCTTCCGGGGGAGCCTCTGCGGCCGTTCCACCGAAAGCGGAGGCCGTACCGGGTCCGGCGCCCCCGTCTTCCAAGGCCGCTCCCTCCTCCGCGAAAGCTCCGGAGGGAAAGCCCGTCACCGCGAAGGCTCCGGTGGCCAAGCCGTCCGCTGCCAAAGGGGACCAGGTCATACCGTGGACGCCGATCCGGAAGAGGATCGCCGACCACATGGTCCGGAGCAAACAGACCTCGCCGCACGTCCACATCTTCGCCGAGGTGGACATGCACAAGGTGGCGGCGGTTCGGGCCAAGGCGAAAAAGGAGGGAGTGAACCTCACGTATCTTCCCTTCGTGATCTGCTCCGCGGCGAAGGCGCTTCGGGAGACCCCTCTCATGAACGCGACCGTATCGGGGGAGAGCACGGTGCTGAAAAAGGATATCCACATCGCCGTAGCGGTCGACACCGAGAAAGGGCTGCTCGTCCCCGTGCTGCGCCACGCGGACCGGATGTCCCTGAAGGAGATCTCCGCGGCGATGGACGACTTCGGCGCGCGGGCCAAGTCGGGGAAGATCTCCCCGGACGAGCTCTCGGGGGGGACGTTCAGCATCACCAACCCGGGGATCAAGGGAAATCTTTTCGGCACCCCGATCATCAACCAGCCGCAAGTGGGGATCCTCCGGCTGGGGCAGATCGTGAAACGGCCCGTGGTGATCGACGTGGACGGCGAAGACTCGATCGTGATCCGGCCGATGATGTACCTCGGCTGCGCGTACGACCACCGCGTCATCGACGGCGTTGCGGGAAACGGGTTCCTGTACCGTGTCCGGGAGATCCTCGAAGCGGGGGATTTCCCCTAGGACACCAGGCCGAAAGGGCGCTCCGTGGAGATCGTCTGGCTCGGAGAGGTCGGGTACCGGGAGGCGCTCGACCTCCAGCTCTCCTACCTGGACCGCCGGGCGACCCGGCGGATCCCGGACACCCTGCTTCTTCTCTCCCACCCGCACGTTTACACCCTGGGCCGCGCGGGGGACGAGGCGAACCTTCTCGTCCCGAGGGAATCGCTCGCCGCGGAGGGCATCCCGGTGGAGCGCGTCGGGCGGGGCGGAGACATCACCTACCATGGTCCGGGGCAGCTGGTCGGCTACCCGATCGTCCTGATGGAGAAGCCGGACGTCCACAAGTTCGTCCGGTCGATCGAGGCGGCGCTGATCGACGCCGTGCGTGTGTTCGGCGTCGAGTCCCGGCGGATCGACGGACTGACGGGCGTGTGGGCGGGGGAGCGGAAGATCGCCTCCATCGGCGTCGGCATCAGGAAATGGGTCACCTACCACGGGTTCGCGCTGAACGTTACGACCGATCTCTCCCGGTTCCGGCGGATCCACCTGTGCGGCCTCAAAGATCGGGAGGCGACGTCGATCGCCGAGGAGACGGGGAGCGCACCGGCGATGGAGGCGGTGCGCGAGGCGGTGGCCGCCGCCTGCAACCGTCATCTCGCGGGATTCGCATGATCCCGGGTCGCCCCCCCCGCCCCGACTGGCTGAAAGTCCGCGCCCCTTCCGGAAAACGGGTGGAGGAGGTGTCGGGGACGCTCGCCCGGCACGGCCTCCGCACGGTGTGCCGCGAAGCGCGGTGCCCCAATGTCGGGGAGTGCTGGGGGGCCGGGGCGGCGACCGTGATCCTGCTGGGAGAAGTGTGCACGAGGGGTTGCGCCTTCTGCAGCGTGACCGCGGGGACGCCCTCTCCGCCGGATCCCTCCGAGCCCGATCGCGTGGCTGCGGCTGCTGCGGAGCTCTCCTGGCGGCACGTGGTCGTCACCTCCGTCACCCGGGACGACCTCCCCGACGGGGGGGCGGCGCACTTCGCCTCCGTGGTGCGCGCGCTGCGGCGCGATGCCCCGGGGGCCGCCGTCGAGCTGCTGGTCCCGGACTTCGCGGGAAACGTCGACGCGCTCCGGTGCGTCGTAGAATCCGCCCCCGACATCCTCGCCCACAACGTGGAGACCGTCCCCCGCCTCTACCCTGCGGTCCGGAAGGGGGCTTCGTTCGACCGGTCCGTGGACCTCTTCCGACGCGCCGCCGCGATGCGTCCCTCCCTGCTGCTGAAGTCCGGGATCATGGTCGGATTCGGAGAGGCCGAGGGGGAAGTTACCGCGGTCTTCCGGGACCTCTTCGCCGCGGGGTGCCGCTCGATCACGGTGGGGCAATACCTGCCGCCTTCAAGGGACCACCTGCCGCTCTCCGAATACGTCCCCCCGGACCGGTTCGACCGTTTCGCGTCCGCTGCGCGCCGGATCGGATTCCCCCATGTCCTGTCCGGCCCCCTCGTCCGAAGCTCCTACTACCAATCCCCGGCATGAACGCGCCTCCCGCGAACCGGAGCATCCTGCACCTGGACCTCGACGCGTTCTACTCCTCGGTCGAGGTGCTGGACCGACCGGAGCTTCGGGGGAAGCCGGTGATCGTCGGCGGCGACGAGCGTCGGGGGGTCGTTTCGGCCGCATCGTACGAGGCGCGCGAATTCGGGGTGCACTCGGCGATGCCGACGGCGACCGCGAAGCGGCTCTGCCCGAAGGGGATCTTTCTGCCCGTCCGCATGGCACGCTACGCGGAGATGTCCGACGCGGTCTTCGCGGTCTACCGGAGATTCTCCCCACTGGTGGAGCCGCTTTCCATCGACGAGGCGTTCCTCGACGTCACGGGGTGCGAGCGGCTCTTCGGGAGCGCGGAAGAGGTGGCTCGCAAGATCAGGGCGGCGGTGCGGGAGGAGACGGGGCTGACCGTTTCCGCCGGTGTGGCCCCGAACAAGTTCCTCGCGAAGATCGCGTCGGATCTCGGTAAGCCGGACGGTCTCACGGTCGTCCCCATCGGAAAAGAGCGGGATTTCCTGGACCCTCTCCCGGTGGGGAAGCTGTGGGGCGTGGGGAAGGTGACGGAGGAGGCGCTCCTGGGGAGGGGGATCCGGACGATCGGCGATCTGCGCCGCTCGTCGCGCGAGACGCTGGCGCGAACCTTCGGCGCGCACGGGGGGCACCTGCACGAACTTGCCCGCGGGATCGACGATCGCCCCGTCGAGACGGAACGCGAGGCGAAGTCGGTCGGCCACGAAGACACCTACGACCACGACCTGCGGGATCGCGGGGCGATGCGGCGGGAGTTGCTCTCGCTCTCCGACCGGGTGTCGTCGCGTCTGCGCCGCGGGGGGGTCCGGGGGAAGACGGTCACGCTGAAGGTGAAGTACCACGACTTCGTCCAGGTGACCCGGGCGATCACCCTCTCCGAACCCACCGACGACGGCGGAACGATCTACCGGTGCGCGCTCGACCTGCTGCGCGACACCGAGGCGGGAGCCCGGCCCGTGCGTCTCCTCGGGATCTCGGTGTCGAAGCTTGGATCGGCGGCGGGTCCGCCGAGAAAGGACCGGATGGAACAGCTCGGTCTCTTCGTCCGGCCGCGCGCGGGGAAACCGGAACCCCCGGTTGCCCCGGACCCGGAGAAGAAGGAGAAGCTCAACCGGGCGGTGGACCGGATCCGGGAGAAGTTCGGGCCCGCAGGGATCGCCCCCGGGGCCCTCCCCCGGCAGAAGCGCGACGGCGAATAGCCGGTCCTTCCGGTCACTTCTTCGCCGTTTTCCCCTCCCGGAACGAGTGACAGGAGACGCACGCGCCCTTCGCGGCGTTGTGCTCCTTCATGTCGCTGTGGCACTCGAGGCACCGGTCGCGTCCCGTGACCTTCCACTCGTGCGGCTTGTGGCAATCCGTGCAGGCGGACTCGGGGTGCCCGCCCTTGGTGTGCAGCCCGCGCACCGGGTCGTGGCACTCCTTGCACGCGGTGAGCGGTTTCGCCTCCCCCGGTTTCTGATGGCAATCCGTGCACGCCATCTTCATCATCGGGGCGGCGGTGTCGAACTTGTGGCACTCGGCGCACTCGGACGGCGGGCGGTAGCCCGCGGAGTGGCACTGGTTGCACAGGATCCGGGCGTGTTTCCCCTGCAGTTGCACGGGGTGCCACGGCATCTTGCTGTCCGTGGAAACGGATCCCAGCGGCATGAGGGGTCCCCGCTCCGGCATCGTGTGGCACTCCGTGCACCCCATGCTCAGGATCTTCCCCTTCTTCGAGACGTGACGCCCGTCGTGGCACCGGAAGCACCCCGGCCAGTTCCGGTGCCCGATGTTGGAGGTGTACGTCTTCCAGTTCACTTTCATGGCGGGGAAGACGCTCCGGTCGAAGATGGCGATCGCCTGGGCGACCGTCTTCTCCACGTCGGCCTTGCGCGCCTGGAAGACGGCGGGGTACTTCTGGCGGTAGAACCCCTCGATCTCGGCGGTGAGCCCCTCGTGGGCCTCCCCGGTCGTGGGGTATTCGCGGACCAACGCGTCCACGACCACCTTCTTGGCCCAGGGGAGCGTCCGGGGGATGAGCCCCGTGGTCATGGCGCGGTCCACTGCGGTGTCCGGGGGTTGGTAGATGTGCGTCGGCCGGTTGTGGCAGTCCATGCAGTCCATGACGTCCTTGGGGAGGGTCGCGAGCTGCTCCTTGGTCCCCTTGTAGTCGAGGCTGGTGTATGCGTCCTCCAGGTTCCCCTGCCCGTCGCGAACCTCGAGATACGGGATCTCCTGCTTCTGGCGGTCGGTGGCGATGTAGCTGACCCGGTTCTTGATGATCATGTGCCAGTGGATCCCGGCGGTCCCGCCCAGCGCCGAACTGCCGCCCCCCGTCTTCACGCCGAGGCTGATCTGCTCGGCGGTGTTCGCCTCGTTGTACCGGAAGTGGGGATTCTGCATCAGCTGCGTCCCGAAGAACTTGGCCGGCCAGTGGCACTCCTCGCACGTCTCCCGCGCGGGGCGCAGGTTCTCGATCGGGGTGGGAATGGGGGTGGGGTACGACCCCGTCGCCACGGCGATCACCTGGCGCAGCCCCGAGATCTTGGCCTTGACGTACCAGGAGGCGCCGTGCCCGACGTGGCAATCCACGCATGCCACCCGCGCGTGGGGGGATGCGAGGTAGGACGTGTATTCGGGCTGCATCACCGTGTGGCACAGGGTGCCGCAGAACGGGACGGACTCGCTGTACAGGAAGGCGTTGTACGTCACGAACGCCATGAACACGGAGAGGAACGTCCCCCCGAGCACGACGTAGACGAACCGTTTCCGGTGCCTCGGGATGTTCAGGTCGACCAGGGGGTATGCGAGCGCGTCCTCGCTCTCCACGCTGCGCCGGCGCAGGCTCTCGTGCCGCATCCCGTACAGGAAGACGGCGGCGCCCAGGCCGAAGAACATCGGGAACAGCATGTAGGTGAAGATGCCGATGTAGGGACTGTGCCGCTTGAGGCTGTACTCGAGGGCGAGCGCGAAGATGATGAGGAGGATGCTTCCCCCGGAGATGAGCGCCCCGACAAGGCTGATTACGTTCCGGTACAAGCCGCCGCGACGCGGCGCTTCTTCGTCTGCCATGACCGTCCCCCGCTAAGGAAAAAGATATTCGCAAAAGAGTACAGGTATGCGGGCGATTTTGGAAGAAAAACGTTCAATCGACGAACTATCCGTATTGATTTTCGACGGGAGGATGGATAGTATATTTCTCCCGGCAACGCGCCGAAGTGGTGGAACTGGCAGACACGCCATCTTGAGGGGGTGGTGGGGAGACCCGTGCGGGTTCAAATCCCGCCTTCGGCACCATCGCAATAACGAAAGGGAATTTGGCTTCGCGCCAAGTTCCCTTTTTTCGTGAAATCGGCCCGAGTGGCTGAAAAGTGGCTCGCAGGATTTTTTTTCTTCACAGTACCCCTGTCAGCGCCCATGTTCGCGGTCCGGATCGGGTGAGAGCCGGTGATTGCCCCGTTGCCCGAACCGGCAATTCATCTCGCGAGTCGCATCCCCCTGCCGGAGAATCCGTGCCGATCCCTTCGTACTGAAGTCGCTTGCGGCGGCGAAGGAAGGATATTCCTCCGGAGGGATTGAGTGATCGCGTCAACATATTTGTTTTATTTCTCTTGTTTCTGATAGAGTGCGAATAGACGTATCCGGATTGATTGCCCTGCGCTTCAAGGCGAAAGGGGGACTCCCGCTTTGCCTTCGAGTAGAAAAGTTCCTTCTCTTCTCTTCTCTTCTCTTCTCTTCTCTTCTCTTCTCTTCTCTTCTCTCTGATCGTTCCGTTCCACAATTTCCGTGGAGTGCGCCGTCACAGGAAGGTGCGTTGAGGGATTTGTGAGACGCCGAGCTACCACTCATGAAATCCGGCTTGGATCCGTAAAATCCCTGGAGTTGCAACGGTGAAGCGCAAGCTCGAGGATCTCCTGGACATTCCCCGACTTCAGGCGGCCTTGGACAGCCTCTATAACTCGTCAAAAATCCCCTCCGCCATCATCGATAACGACGGGATAGTCCACACCGGCTCGGGCTGGCAGGACGTCTGCACGAAATTCCACCGCGTCCACCCCGAGGCCCGGAAGTGGTGCATCGAGAGCGATCTTTACATAAGCCGTCACATCGACGAGGCCAACCCCTCGATTATCTACAAGTGTCCCCACGGACTGGTGGATTCGGCGACTCCGATTTTTGTCGAGGGCGAGCATATCGGGAACGTGTTCACAGGCCAACTGTTCTTCGAGGAGCCGGATCTGGAGTACTTCCGGTCACAGGGGAGGACCCACGGGTTCGACGTGGAAAAATATATCGACGCCGTGAAGAGGGTCCCGATCATTTCAGAGCAGGCAATGCAGGAGAGCCTGGCGTTCATCGCACACCTCACGGACATGCTTGCGGAGATGGGGCTTAAGCGTGAGAAGGAAATGGAAGCCGAGAAGCAGCTCCGGGAGAGCGAGGAGAGGTTCCGGTCGGTTACTCAATACGCCACGGACGCCATCATCTCTGCCGACAGCGCAGGAAACATCCTGGGTTGGAACCGGGGTGCCGAGACGATCTTCGGCTACTTCGAAGCCGAGATCATCGGTCAGCCGGCGGCCTTGCTGATGCCCCCCTGCTTCCGCGAGGCGCACTTGGCCGGCATGGAGCGGATGCGGACTGGCGGAGGGCCCCGTGTCCTCGGCAAAATCGTCGAAATGGAAGGAGTGCGCAAGGACGGTTCCAATTTCCCGATTGAGTTATCTCTTTCGACGTGGCAGGCCGCCGGTGATCGGTACTACACCGCCATCATCCGCGACATCACCGAGCGGAAGCGGGTCGAGGAGGAGCTCAAGGCCAGCGAGAAAAGATTCTTGGATATTACCACCCATGCGCAGGAATGGATCTGGGAAGTCGACTCCGAGGGTAAATACACGTATTCGAGCTCGATGGTCGAAAGTTTCCTGGGGTACACGCAAGAGGAGATTCTGCAAAGGCATTTCTTCGACAATTTTCATCCGGAGGACCGGGAATCGCTCAAGACGGCGGCGTTAGCGGCTTTTGCCGCCAGGCAGCCGTTTCGGGATTTCATCAACCGCAACGTGCACAGGAACGGGCAAATCGTATGGCTTTCCACCAGCGGGCTCCCTTTTCTGGACATGAAGGGAAACATGATCGGATATCGAGGAGTCGACACGGACATCACCAGGCGGAAGCAGGCCGAAGCCGAGCGGGGAAAGCTCCTGGACCAGCTCCGGCAGGCGCAGAAGATGGAGGCGGTGGGGCGGCTGGCGGGGGGCGTGGCGCACGACTTCAACAACCTGCTGACGGTGATCACGGGGCACAGCGAACTCCTTCTGCAGAAGATCGGGAAGGAATCCCCGATGCAAGTGGAAGTGGAGGAGATCCGGCGGGCGGGGGAGCGGGCGGCGACGCTGACGCGGCAGTTGCTGGCGTTCTCCCGGAAGCAGATCATCGAGCCGAAGGTCCTGGACCTGAATCTGCTGATGGCCGACCTGGGTAAGATGCTGGTCCGCCTGATCGGGGAGAACATCGATCTGAAAACCGTCCGCGGCAAGAACCTGGGACCGGTGAAGATCGACCACGGCCAGTTCGAGCAGGTCCTGATCAACCTGGCGGTGAACGCCCGGGACGCGATGCCGGACGGCGGGACGCTGCTCGTCGAGACCGCGAACGTGGAACTGGACGAGGCGTATTGCGCCCAACGCCCCTATCAGATTGAACCCGGGCAATACGTGATGCTGGCCGTGAGCGACACGGGACACGGGATGACCCAGGAGACCTGCAAGCAGATCTTCGAGCCTTTCTTCACGACGAAAGCGAAGGGAAAGGGGACGGGACTCGGCCTCTCGATGGCCTACGGGGCGGTGAAGCAGTCGGGCGGCTCGATCGAGGCGTATTCGGAGGTCGGGATCGGGACGATGATCAAGATCTACCTGCCGCGTGTCGAAGGGGAGGGCGTGGAACCGGTGAAAGACGACCGGCCGACGGCCTTGTCGGGGGGCACGGAGACGGTGCTGGTGACGGAGGACGAGGACACCGTGCGGGACCTGTGCGTCCGGATCCTGGAGCGGGTGGGGTACAAGGTGCTGCAGGCCCGGAACGGGACCGAGGCGATCGCGCTGGCGCAACAGTACGGCGAGCGGATCGACCTGCTGCTGACGGACGTGGTGATGCCGGGGATGAACGGGGCCGAACTGGCGACGCAGCTGGTCCTTCACCACCCGGAGATGAAGGTCCTGTTCACGTCGGGGTACACGGACGACGCGATCGTTCGCCACGGGGTTCTGGACGAGGGGGTGTTCTTCATCGGGAAGCCGTACACCCCTTCGGTGCTGGCGAGGAAGGTGCGGGAGGTGCTCGACAAGGTGTGATCGTCAGGCTACCTGTCGTCGTTCGAATATTCCGGATACAATTTTTTCGAGCATTCCGGGCAGATGCCGTGGCTGAACTCGGTGCCCGTATGTTCGAGAATGTACGTTTCGATGTTGCACCAACTACCTTTGTCGTCGCGAATTTTCTTGCAGGAAGCGCAGATCGGCAGCATGCTGCTCAACGTCTTCACCTTGGTCAGGGCATCCTCGAGTTTCTCCATGTTTTCATGAAGGGAAAGGTTCGTTTCGTTGAGCTGGGTTGTGCGTTCCTGAACGCGCAGTTCCAGATTCTCCGCATGATCCCGTACTTTGACGCTCATCTCAGAAAATGCCCGCGTGAGCGTTCCGATCTCGTCCTTTCGTTCCGACGACAATTTCACCGTGTAATCGCCCTCGGAAACCCCCCGGGCGGCGTCGGTCAGCGTTGCGAGGGGGGTTAGCACAATGCGGTGGACGGTTGTCCCCACGACGATCACTGAATCGCCCCGGGTTTGCCGGAGACTCCATCGTTTGAGAGGATGGGGTTCGGATTCTTTCTTGCCGTTATACCTAAATAGGTATACGCTGAATTCGTGATGAAGCGCGCATTTCCGGAAAAGCCACTTCATTGGGTCGGGTCTGCGAAAGACGATCTGCTGGATTTTCCTCATGAGGTGGTAGACGATTTCGGATACGCGCTCTACCTGGTGCAGATCGGCGGGAAACCTCCCAACGCCAAGCCCTGGAAGGGCGAGGGTCCCGGTGTTTTCGAGATTGTCGAGGACCACCGGGGGGACACATACCGGGCGGTCTATGCCGTTCGGTTTTCGGAAGCCGTTTACGTGTTGCACTGCTTCCAGAAGAAGTCTCCTTCCGGAATCCGCACGGCCAGGATCGACCAGCAGCGAATCCATGACCGGCTCAAGGCGGCCGCTGAAGATTACGAGGTGAGATATGGGCGGAAAAAAGCGTGAAGCGGTAGTAACAGGAACAGGAAACGTCTTCCGGGACCTCGGCCTCGCTGATCCCGAGGATCGGAAGTTACGTGTGCAGCTCGCGGTTCGCCTGAACGAATTGATCGACGAGCATCGTCTCAGCCAGAAGGCGGTCGCAAAGAGGTTCGGAATCTTGCAGCCGCACGTCTCCGACCTCCGGAACTTCAAGCTGAGTCGTTTTTCGTCCGAGCGGCTCGTACGGTTCATCACCATGCTCGACCGGGATATAGACATTGTCATTCGACCTCGGGACTCAGTGCGAAAGATCGGGCAGGTATCCGTGCTGTTCACGGTGTGATCGATAGCGAATCGAGTGTCCCATTTGTGTCCAAAATCCTGGGAAGGTGGCATAAATCTCCCTAAACCTACGGAATGTGTCATGATGGCACGGATGTAACTATTCGATAAGTAAAAGGATTGTAGAGCCATATCAGGGATAAAGCTGCTTGAGGGGGTGGTGGGGAAACCCGTGCGGGTTCAAATCCCGCCTTCGGTACCCCACTCCCGGAGGGAATGCGCTCCCTGGGGTACCCCACTTAGAACATCACGAGGGGCACCATCGCAAGACCAAAGGGGATTCCGGTTTCGACCGGTTTCCCCTTTTTCGTTTTCCCGGGATTTTGGGAAGATTTCCCGATTTTCGTTGGAATCAGGATTCATTGTTTGTATCGTGTAATTTGTTTCCCACTTCTTTTCCGGGGATGTTGCCATCGCCGCCAGGAAAAAAGTCCGGATCATCTTCGTCGGGGGCTTTCTCGGGGCAGGGAAAACCACCCTGCTGTGGAACGCGGCGAAGATTCTGGCCTCACGAGGGAAGCGGGTAGGGCTCATCACGAACGACCAGGCCCCCGATCTCGTTGACACCCGGCTTCTCGCCCGACGGATGTTGAGCGTCGGGGAGGTCGCCGGCAGTTGCTTCTGCTGCAATTTCCGGGGATTGATCCGGGCCGCCGGGAAGCTGCGCAACGAGATCCGGGCCGACGTGCTGCTGGCCGAGCCGGTGGGAAGCTGCACGGACCTGTCCGCGGCGATCCTGCAGCCCTTGAAGGAACGGTTCCGGGAGGAGTTCCTCCCCGCGCCCCTCTCCGTCCTGGCGGACCCCGAACGGGCGTCCCGGGTGCTCGAAGGGAAACGGTTGGGGATGCAACGAAGTACCGCCTACATCCTCCGGAAACAGTTCGAGGAGGCCGACCGGATCCTGATCAACAAGGTCGATCTCCTGGGCAAGGTCAGGATCAGGAATCTCAAGAACAGATTTTCGGCCCTTTTCCCCGATACTCCCTTGCGGACGATCTCCTCCCTGACGGGGGAGGGAGTGGCGGAATGGCTGGACGACATGCTCTCTTCGAACCAGGCCGGCATGCGGATCGCCGACATCGATTACGATGTCTACGCCGAGGGAGAGGCGGCCCTCGGTTGGCTGAACGCCGAAATCGCCCTGCACGCAAACAAGTGTTGCGTGCCCGATTGGCGCCTGCTCTGCCTCTTCCTGATGCAGCGTATTCAGGACACGTGCCGGGAACGGAAGGCCCCGGTGGGGCATGTCAAGATGTTGATGACGACGGGCGACAAGACATGCGCAGTCAACATGACCTGCCTGAAGGGGAAGATCGATCTTCGCGGCGAAGTCGACGAGTCCAGGCCGAAGGCGCATCTGGTAGTCAACGCCCGGGTCGAGATGTCTCCGGAAGCGCTGGAGCGCCTGTTCCGCGAGAACCTCGAGACGCTGCTCAAGGGGCGGGTCAAGATCGACTATCGGCGGGTTCATCGCCTGCGTCCCGTCCGTCCGATGCCCACCCACCGGTATCGGGAAGTCATCCTTCCGTAATCCATCCGATCCGCGAACCCGCAGTTTGCCCCGGACAAAGGTTCTCGCGCGGGGAAACGTTTCCGTGGTCCCGACGCATCTCAATTGTAAAGATGCTACCGGTCACGTGCCGGAAGGAAAGGAGATCCACCCGATGGCTTACAATTTACCGCCGCTTCCATACGCCTTCGACGCTCTCGAGCCGTACATTGACGCGAAGACGATGGAGATTCACCACGACAAGCACCACGGGGCGTATGTAAACAATGTCAACAAGGCTCTCGAAGGACATCCCGAGCTTCAGAAACTTCCGGTGGAGGAGCTGCTCGCGCAGATCGGCAAAGTGCCCGAGGCCGTTCGTACCGCCGTGCGCAACAACGGCGGCGGCCATCTGAATCATTCCATGTTCTGGAAGATCATGAAAAAGGGCGGCGGCGGCGAGCCGTCGGGAGAGTTGGGCGACGCCATCAAAGGCACGTTCGGCAACTTCGGGGATTTAAAGAAAACCTTCGCCCAGGCCGCGACGACGCGATTCGGTTCCGGCTGGGCGTGGCTGCTGATCCGTGGCGGAAAGCTCGCCGTCGAATCGACCGCAAACCAGGACAATCCCGTCATGGACGGAGGCAAGGCGATCTTCGGCCTCGACGTCTGGGAGCACGCCTACTACCTGAAGTATCAGAACCGGCGCCCCGAATACATCGAGGCGTGGTGGAACACCGTCAACTGGGCGGAGGTGGCGGAAAACTTCGCGAAGGCCAAGGCGTAAGCCCATCCATCGCTCCTCACCGCAACCGTAAATCCGGGATTCGGAGCTACGGAGGGCACTTTCTCCCTCAAGGGGAACCCGGGCTGTCGACGGGTTCCCCTTTTTCGTCATACCGGTCCGGGTGGAGCATACGTTGACCCCGGACGAATCAAATCGCTTGCCATCCCGGCAATTGCTACTGATATTATATAAAACCACGTTATAGATGAAGGCTCTCCTCCCGCCCGTACCGACATCCGCGGCAGAGCCACGGAGATTCACGCATGCGCGATCAAAAGCTGACGATCGAAGAGAACATCGACCGCCTGCACGAACAGATCGAGAGCCTCGGCCGGCGGGTCGCGGAGCTCGAGGGACAACGGGCGGCATCCGCCCGGGCTCGATCCGCCAAGGCTCCGGCCGGCAAGCCCGCCGCGGGGGAGCCCGACAGCCTCTCCGACGACGTGATCCACTGGGCGAGCCGGGCGTCGCTCTTTCCCCGCCTGGCGACCCTCTGCTTCCTGATGGTCGTCGCCCTGATCCTGCGGACCATCACCGACAGCGGCATCGTCAGGCCTCTCCTCGGCATGGGGCTCGGCATGGGCTACGCCGCCGCACTCATGGTGGCCGGCTGGTACCAGTACCGGCGGGAGAGTTCCCTGGCCCCGGTGTTCGTCGCCTGCGGGGCGATCCTCATGTCGAGCATCGTTGTCGAGACCCACGCCCGCCTCGGGTCGCTCCCCCTCGTTCCCGCCTACTGGACGCTGATGGCCACCGGCGCCGGCATGGCGTTCATCAGCCGCCGGTTCTCGGTTTTTCTGCCGGTGTCGGTCGGTACCCTGGGGATGTGCCTGGCCGGCGCGGCCATCGACTACCCGAATCCGTTCTTCCCCTACCTGTTCATGATCCTGCTGACGGCCAACTTCCTGGGGTACTACGCGGGGACCCTGAAGCGGTGCGGCTGGCTCCGCTGGACCGTGCTTCTGGTCACCCTGGCGATGTTCCTTCTCTGGGGGATGCGGCTCTCCGCCGTCGCCGCCAACAGGATCACCGCGGCGACTACCCTGGCCCCCGGGTGGTTCCTGCCGGTTCTGGGCACCGTCAGCGCCGCCTTCCTGGCGATCGCCCTCCTGGGAATCGTCCGGAGCCGCGACGTGAAGGTATCCGTCTTCGACTTCTGCCTTCCGACGATCAGCGCCGTGGGGTCGTATCTGGCCGCGAGGGTCGTCGTGAGCGAGGCCGACGGGAGCGCCCTCGCGCTCAACCTGGTGGCGATCCTGTTCGCACTCATCCACGTCGGGGCCGCCTTCTGGCTCGCGATGCGGAAAATCGACGGCGTCCCCGGCACCAACTCCTTCATCGTCGCCGGGGCCGCCCTCCTGGGGCTGGCCCTCCCCGCCGCCCTCGGCAGCGCACCGGCGGCCCCCGTTCTCGGGGCCGCGGCCCTCGGCGTGGCCGTCCTCTCCGATCGGTGGGGGAGCGGCGCCGTGCGGATGACCTCCTACCTGCTCCAGGTCTACGCCGTCGTGTCCCTGGCCAACTATTTCCTGGCCCACGGTATCCCCGCTTCGCCCATCGCCGGAACGGTCCCCGGCGCCGCGCTGGCGGCGGCGGCCCTGGTCCATTACCGGTGGTGCCGGCGCCATGTCCCGCCCGCCCGCTCCCCCTTCTTCGGGACCTACGACAAGCAGGATCTGAGCGGCGCCGTTACTCTCATTGCCGCCCTGACCAGTTCCTTCTTCCTCCTTCGGGTGATCGCCGCCTGGATCATCCTTCCCGCCGGGCCCGGAGGGCCGGAGGTCTTTCAGTGCACCCAGTCGATCATCATCAACCTGGCCGCCCTGGGGCTCGGCCTCTACGCCTTCCGCGCCCGCAACCGGGAGATCCGCAACGTGGCCATCCTGGTCATCGCGGTGGGAGCGGTAAAGACCGCCTCCGACCTGCTGGGAACCAAGGGCGTTCCGCTGGTGTTGAGCGTCCTCTCTTTCGGCCTCGCCGCCGCCGCCCAGTCGATCACTCTGAGCCGGTGGCACAAGGTTCCCCCGGTTACGCGGACCGGTTCCGACGGAACGCCCGGATGACCCACCCGATGGCGAATACCGCCACAAGGACCAGCCCCCCCCCGATCAGGCCCGAGACCGAGGTTCCCGCGTCGACGGCCGGCCAGGACGGCGCATCCTCCTTCGCCTTCGGTTCGTTCGTCGGCGGCTTGAACCCGTACCCGGGAAGGAATGCGGTTTTCTCCTGCACGCTCTTCAACGCGCCCGGGAGGCCGTGATCCTGTGCGGGGAGTTCCGCCTTCCCGGTGACCTTTCCGATCGACCATTCGAGCCCGTCCGGGTGGGACGACGCGAACCATGAAAGCGCCCCTCCCGTAACGGCCGCCAGGGCGACGAATCCGATCAGGACGTTCCGGAGAGAAAATCCCGATGCGGGCGGCACGGAAGCGGCGGAGTTGTCGAGGATCTCCGGACGAACCGCCCGGACGAAATTCACCACGCCCGCCGTGATGAGTCCTTCGACGATCCCGATCGCCAGGTGGATCGGCTGCATCACCAGCAGGAACGTGGTGAACGGGAGCGCGCTCTTGCCCGACAGGAGCGTCTGCAGCACGACCGAGAAGGCGCCCATCTGGAGCCCGACGATCCCGCTCGCCAGGGACGCGAGAAGGATCCGCTGCGGGCTCCGCCCGTCTCCCGCAAGCGGTTTGTAGACGAGAGGGTAGGCGACGAAGCACGGGTAGATCCCGAGATTCCAGATGTTGCACCCCAGCGCCAGCAGTCCGCCGTCCGCGAAGAAGAGCGACTGGACCGTCAACACCGATGCCATGACCAGGAAGGCGGCGTGCGGTCCGAGGAGTACCGCCAGGATCATCCCGCCCCCGAGGTGCCCGCTCGAGCCGGTCCCGGGGATCGTGAAGTTGACCATCTGGGAGGCGAAGATGAAGGCGCCCACCACCCCCATCAGGGGGATCTTCCAGTCGTCGAGATGATCCTTCAGCTTCTTCGACGCGTATCCGATCGTCCCGAGCGTTCCGGCCCAGAAGGTGGCTCCCACCGCGGGGGAGAGCAGCGCGTCCGCCATGTGCATGGTCGTGCCTCCTACAACCCGCCGGGGGGCCGGCGGACGGTTTCGCGATATGAGTATTCTAGAGAATTGCTTGAAGAAATGGGCGGTTCGATCCGATACGAATCCACAGAGGTGCGGTCGGAAATGTCATCCGGTCGCAACGGAGGCACCAGGTGGGGAATGCGGGGCGGCAAGCCGGTGTCGGCGGATCACCGGACCGCCATCCCGGGCTGGGCCGGCAGTTCAACATCTACGTGGGGTTGGCCTATATCGTGTTCGCGGTCCTGATGGTCGTGGCCGTGAACATGTCGCAACGGTCCCTGGCTCTTGAGGAGGCCCGTCAGAAATCGCGGATCCTGCTGGATCGGAACCTGGCGACCCATTACTACTTCACCAAGGAACTGAAGCCCGCCGTTTTTCCCCTGGCCGCCAGATCGACCGATGAAAAGCGGTATTTCGAGCCCACCTGGATGTCGTCGACGTATGCCGTCCGAAGGATCAACGACTACTTCGAACAGCTTGGCGAGGGCAACGCCCATTACTACTACAAGGAATGCGCCATCAATGCCCGTTCCCCGGGGAACGAAGCCAACGCCATCGAGCGCGCTTTCATCGAGAAGCTCGGCGGAAATCCCCGGCTGACCGAGTCGACGGCCGTTCGCACGATCGACGGGAACCGGTTCTTCGTCGTCCTGCGCCGCGGCGAGATGATGGAGAAAGCATGCCTGCGTTGCCACAGCGTTCCGGAGGCCGCCCCATCCGACCTGGTCGCCCGCTACGGCCCCACCCGCAGCTTCGGACGTAAAGAAGGGGAGGTGGTGACCGCAATATCGATCCGCATCCCGCTGGAGGTGGCATACGCGAGAGCCAACGAACTTTCGATGAAGTTGGCGGGGATCCTGCTCGTCGGATTGATGTCGCTGTTCGGGGTTCAGATCTTCGTCTCCCGGCGTTTTCTGCAACAGAGGCGCGAACTCGAAGAGGCTCGGGAGAATGTGCGGACGCTGTCGGGCTTCCTGCCCATCTGCGCGTCCTGCAAGAAGATCCGCGACGACGCCGGGTACTGGGAATCGGTGGAGTCGTACATCACCAAGCACTCGGAAGCGGTCTTTTCCCACGGCATCTGCGAGGAGTGCCTGGAAAAGCTCTACCCCGGGTACGGTCCCGAAAAATGACCGGTGTGAGGAGACCCGACCGAACCGGTGCCGGCGATCAGCCGCCGATCCCCGCGTGATACTGCTGGAGGCTTCGCACGGCGGCATGGCCCTGCCGGTGCGCGGAGATTCCCTTGGCGGTGGCGATCGCGGCCGCCGTGGTCGTGATATAGGGAACCTTGTGCTTGATGGCCGTTTTCCGGATATAGGAGTCGTCGTGCATGCTGGTCTTCCCGGCCGGCGTGTTGACGACCAGGTGGATCTCCCCGTTCTTGATGGCGTCCGCGATGTTGGGGCGCCCCTCGTGGACCTTGAGAATGGGGGAAGCGGCGACGCCGTTTGACTCGAGGAACTTCCTGGTCCCGTCCGTGGCCACGATGGAGAACCCGAGTTCCGCGAATCGCCGCGCCGCCTCCAGCGCTCCCGCCCGGTCCCGCTCGGAGACGGTGATGAGGACCGTCCCCTCCATCGGAAGGAGCTGCCCGGCGGCGACCTGCGCCTTGAAAAAAGCCTCGCCGTAATTCTCCGCCATCCCGAGGACTTCCCCGGTGGAGCGCATCTCCGGGCCGAGAAGCGGGTCGACTTCCGGGAACATGTTGAACGGAAAGACCGATTCCTTTACCCCGAAGTGGGGGATCGGCCGCCGGACGAGGTTCAGGTCGCGCAACTTCGCGCCCAGCATGACCTGTGCGGCGAGGCGCGCCATCGGGATGTTGCAGACCTTGCTGACGAGCGGCACCGTCCGGCTTGCGCGCGGGTTCGCCTCGAGGATGTAGACCGTGTCCTTCTCGATGGCGTACTGGATGTTCATCAACCCGACCACGCCGAACTCCACCGCGATCTTCCGCGTGTACTCCTCGATCGTGTCGATGTGCTTCGCGGGGATGCTCACCGGCGGGATGACGCACGCCGAGTCGCCGGAGTGGACCCCGGCGAGCTCGATGTGCTCCATCACGGCCGGGACGAAGGCGTCGGTTCCGTCCGAGATGGCGTCCGCCTCCGCCTCGATGGCGTCCTCGAGGAACCGGTCGATCAGGATCGGCCGCTCGGGGGAGATCTCCACCGCCTTGGCCAGGTATTCCCGGAGCATCTCCTCGTCGTGCACCTTCTCCATCGCGCGTCCCCCAAGGACGTACGATGGGCGGACCATCAGCGGGTATCCGATCCTTCCGGCGATGGTGAGCGCTTCCTCGAGGGTGCTCGCCATTCCCGACTCCGGCTGGGGGATTCCGAGCCTGGCGATGATCTTCCGGAACCGGTCCCGGTCCTCGGCGAGGTCGATCGTCGCCGGGGAGGTGCCGAGGATCCGGACCCCCGCCGCCTCGAGTTCCCCGGCGAGGTTGAGGGGCGTCTGGCCGCCGAACTGCACGATCACCCCCTCGGGCTTCTCCTTTTCGTAGATCGACAGGACGTCTTCGACGGTCAGAGGCTCGAAGTAGAGCTTGTCGGAGGTGTCGTAGTCCGTGGAGACGGTCTCCGGGTTGCAGTTGATCATGATCGATTCGTACCCCGCCGCGCGGAGGGCGAAGGCGGCGTGGACGCAGCAGTAGTCGAATTCGATCCCCTGGCCGATCCGGTTCGGTCCGCCGCCGAGGACGAGGATCTTCCGCCGGTCGCTCGTCTCGACCCGGTCCGGCCCGTTGTAGGTGGAGTAGTAGTAGGCGGCGTTCTCCACCCCGCTCACCGGGACCGCGTCCCACGCCTCGACGATCCCCAGCCCGATCCGCCGCTGCCGGATCGCCGTTTCCGGAATCCCGAGGATCCGGGAGAGGTATTTGTCGGCGAACCCGTCTTTTTTCGCCTGGACGAGGAGGTCGTCGGGGAGAAGATGCCCCTTGTGCGCCAGCAGCCTCTCTTCGAGCTGCACGAGTTCCCGCATCTGTTCGATGAACCAGCGCTTGATGTGGGTCCGCTCGTGAAGGAGATCGGTTCCGGCCCCCTTGCGCAGCGCCTCGTACATCAGGAACTGGCGTTCGCTCGTCGGTTCGGAGAGCATCCCCATCAGTTCCGGCAGGGATTTTCCGTGGAAGTCCTTCGCGAAGCCGAGCCCGTGGCGGCCGATCTCCAGGGACCGGATCGATTTCTGCAGCGCCTCCTTGTACGTCTTCCCGATGCTCATGACCTCGCCGACCGCGCGCATCTGCGTCCCGAGGCGATCCTCGACTCCCTTGAACTTCTCGAAGGCCCACCGGGAGAACTTGACGACGACGTAGTCCCCGGACGGGGTGTACTTCTCGAGGGATCCGTCGCGCCAGTAGGGGATCTCGTCGAGGGTCAGCCCGCAGGCGAGGAGGGAGGAGACGAAGGCGATGGGGAAGCCGGTCGCCTTGGACGCGAGGGCCGAGGAGCGGGAGGTGCGCGGGTTGATCTCGATCACCACCACCCGCCCCGTCTCCGGATCGTGGGCGAACTGGACGTTCGTCCCCCCGATCACCTCGATGGCGTCGACGATGTCGTACGAATATTTCTGGAGGCGTTCCTGGAGCCCCTGGGCGATGGTCAGCATGGGGGCCGTGCAGAAGGAATCCCCCGTGTGGACTCCCATGGCGTCGACGTTCTCGATGAAACAGACGGTGATCTTCTGCCCCTTGGCGTCCCGGACGACTTCCAGCTCGAGCTCCTCCCAGCCGAGGACGGACTCCTCGACGAGGATCTGGCTCACCGGACTCACCGAAAGCCCCCGGTTCGCGATCGTCCGGAATTCCTCCATGTTGTAGACGAAGCCGCCGCCCGTTCCCCCCATGGTGTAGGCGGGCCGGATCACGACCGGAAGGCCGATCCGTTTCACGACTTCGACGGCTTCCTCGTAGCTGGTGGCGATTTCGCTTCGGGGCATATCGATCCCGAGCCGGGTCATGGTGTCCTTGAACTCCTGGCGGTCCTCCCCGCGCCGGATCGCGTCGATGTTGACCCCGATCACCCGCACTCCGTACTTCTCGAGAACCCCCTCGCGGGCCAGGGCCGAGGAGAGGTTGAGGCCGGTCTGCCCTCCCAGGTTCGGCAGCAGCGCGTCCGGGCGTTCCTTGGCGATGATCTCCGTGAGATACGCCACGTTCAGCGGTTCGATGTAGGTGACGTCCGCCATGGCGGGGTCGGTCATGATCGTCGCCGGGTTCGAGTTGACCAGGACGATCTCGTAGCCGAGCCCCTTGAGGGCCTTGCACGCCTGCGTCCCGGAGTAGTCGAACTCGCACGCCTGGCCGATGATGATCGGGCCGGACCCGATGATCAGGATCTTTCGGATGTCGTCGCGTCGCGGCATGGCCCCCCGATTACTCCCCGACCGGGGTGAACGTTCCCGCCTTCGCCATGAACAGCGCCTTGAGGAACTCCCGGTTCAGGCGGGCGATGAACTTCACGTCGATCCCCTTCGGGCACGCCGCCTGGCATTCGTAATGGTTCGTGCAGTTCCCGAAACCGCAGTCCGCCATCTCCTTCATCATGTTGGCGACCCGTTCCGGCGCCTCCACCTGTCCCTGGGGCAGTGCCGCGAACTGGGCGACCTTGGCCCCCGTGAAGAGCATCGCCGCGCCGTTGGGGCACGCCGCCACGCACGCTCCGCAGCCGATGCAATCCGCCGCGTCCATGGCGTAGTCGGCATTCGCCTTGGGGACGGGGATGGCGTTCCCGTCGGGGACTCCGCCGGTGTGACAGGAGATGTACCCTCCCGCCTGGATGATCCTGTCCAGCGCTCCGCGGTCCACCACCAGGTCCCGGAGGATGGGGAAGGCGCGGGCTCGCCACGGTTCGAGATAGATCGCGTCGCCGTCCTTGAACTTCCGCATGTGGAGCTGGCAGAGGGTGGTCCGCACCTGTCCGCCGTGGGGAACCCCGTTGACGACGGTGGAGCACGTCCCGCAGATCCCCTCCCGGCAGTCGTGGTCGAAGGCGATCGGGTCCTTTCCCTCCTTGATCAGGTCCTCGTTCACCACGTCGAGCATTTCGAGGAAGGAGTGGTGCTCGGTGATGTTCCTGGCGACGTAGTTTTCGAACCGACCGGGCTCGTTCGGCCCCTTCTGCCGCCAGACGATCAGCTTCAGGGTCATCGTCTTGTGTTCGGAGGTGTGCGCGCTCATTATTTATAGCTCCTTACCGCGAGGTGGATGTTCTCGAACGTCAGCGGTTCCTTGTGGAGCTCCGGCTCCTTGTCGACCCCCTTGAACGCCCAGGCGGCCGAGTAGGCGAAGTCCGCGTCGTTCCGCTTCGCCTCGCCGTCCTCGTACTGGTACTCCACCCGGAAGTGGCCGCCGCACGATTCGTTGCGGTGGAGCGCGTCCCGGCAGAGCAACTCGGCGAACTCCATGAAGTCCGCCGTCCGCCCCGCGTTCTCCAGCTGCTGGTTGAACTCGCCGCCGGTGCCGCTGACCTTCACGTTCTTCCAGAACTCTTCCCGGATGGCCGGGATCTTCGCGATCGCTTCGGTGAGGGACTCCTTGCTGCGCGCCATCCCGCAGTTGTTCCACACCATGGTGCCCAGCTCGCGCATGAATTCGGCGACGGTCTTGTTCCCGTTGATGGAGAGGAGCTTTTTCTTGGTCCCCTTCACCTCGTCGATCGACTTTCGGCACTCGGCGTGGTCGGCCTTCACCTTGCCCGGCTTCGTCTGCACCAGGTAGTTGGCGATCGTGTAGGGGATCACGAAGTAGCCGTCCGCCAGTCCCTGCATCAAGGCGCTCGCGCCCAGCCGGTTCGCCCCGTGGACGGAGAAGTTCGCCTCGCCCAGCACGAAGAGGCCGGGGAGGTTGCTCATCAGGTTGTAGTCGACCCAGAGGCCGCCCATCGCGTAGTGTGGGGCGGGGTAGATGCGCATCGGGACCTGGTAGCCGTTCTCGTCGGTGATCCGCTCGTACATCTCGAACAGGTTTCCGTATCGTTCGCGAATCACGTTCTCGCCGAACCGCTTGATCGAGTCGCGGAAATCGAGGTAGACGCCGCGCCCGCCGGGCCCGACGCCGCGTCCCTCGTCGCACTGTTCCTTCGCCGCGCGGGAGGAGATGTCCCGGGGGGCGAGGTTCCCGAAGCTCGGGTACTTACGCTCGAGGTAGTAGTCCCGGTCTCCCTCGGCGATCTGGTTGGCCGGCTTGCCGCAATCCTCTTTCTTCGTCGGTACCCAGATCCGGCCGTCGTTGCGCAGCGACTCGGACATCAGGGTCAGTTTCGACTGGTAGTCGCCCGCTTGCGGGATGCAGGTGGGGTGGATCTGCGTGTAGCACGGGTTCGCGAAGAAGGCGCCTTTCCTGTGCGCTTTCCAGAGCGCCGTGACGCTGCACCCCATCGCGTTGGTCGAAAGGTAGAAGACGTTGACGTAGCCGCCCGTGCACAGGAGCACCGCGTCGCCCGTGTGGACGCGGATCTCGCCGGTCACGAGGTCGCGGATCGTGATGGCCTTCGCCTCGCCGTCGACCACCACCAGGTCGAGCATCTCGGTGCGGGGGAACATCTTTACCGACCCCAGCTTGATCTGCCGGGAGAGAGCGGAGTAGGCGCCCAGCAAAAGCTGCTGCCCTGTCTGCCCACGCGCGTAGAAGGTCCGGGAGACCTGGGCCCCGCCGAAGGAGCGGTTGTCCAGGTAGCCGGAGTAGTCGCGGGCGAAGGGGACGCCCTGCGCGACGCACTGGTCGATGATGTTGTTGCTCACCTGGGAGAGCCGCCAGACGTCGGCCTCGCGGGACCGGAAGTCGCCGCCCTTGATCGTGTCGTAGAAGAGCCGGTAGATGCTGTCGCCGTCATTCGGGTAGTTCTTCGCGGCGTTGATCCCGCCCTGGGCGGCGATGCTGTGTGCGCGGCGGGGGCTGTCCTGGTAGCAGAACGCCTCCACGTTGTACCCCAGCTCCCCGAGGGAGGCGGCGGCGGAGGCGCCGGCGAGGCCGGTTCCCACCACGAGGATCTTGTACTTCCGCTTGTTCGAGGGGTTCACCAGCTTCATTTCGAAGCGGTGCTTGTCCCACGACTGTTCGATGGGCCCGGTCGGTGCCTTTCCGTCGAGGATCACGGTGTTTCCTCCCTTATTTGGCCAGGATGCCGGCGAGAATGAGCACGGGTATGGCGCTGTAGCCCACGAGGAAGAGCGCGGAGAGGACTTTTCCCAGCGCGCCGAACTGCGGCATGGTCTTGTCGTTGTTGAGCCCGATCGACTGGGCGATGCTCTGGATCCCGTGGGACAGGTGCAGGAAGAGCGTGATCATCGCGGCCACGTAGACCAGGACGATCGGGGTGATCCGGAAACTGGTGAAGACCATGGTGAAGACGTCGACCCGGTTCTTCGCGTCGTTTCCGAGGACGATGTCGGGAGTGACGCGGACGGTGAACTGCAGAAGGTGGTAGACGATGAAGGCCAGGAGCAGGAGTCCGGTCCATATCATCGTCTCCCCGGCGAAGGTCGTCTTCAGCATCTTCTTCACGGCGTACTTGTCCGGGTTCGCCGCGCTGTTTTCCAGCGTCAGCAGGATGGCGAAGATCACGTGGAGGCAGAGCATCGCCCCCATGAAGGCCCGGAACGCCCACACGAAGGGCCCCAGCCCGTGGAGTTTCTCCGCGTAGGCGTTGATGCCGTCCGGTCCCGCGAAGATGGTGGAGTTCCCGAGCAGGTGCACGACGACGAACAGGACCATGAAAAGCCCCGTCACCGCCACTACGGCCTTCCTTCCGATCGAGTCCGAAAGTAGTCGCATGAGCCTTCCCTCTTTTGTGGATTTCTGCGGCCTTTGGGGTCGCGACAAGATGCCGGAATGCGCTAAGGATAGGACGAACACGGAGGAGATGTCAATGGATACAGTGTGCAGAATCGGAGCCGGGGGGAGAACCTCCCGGAGAGGATCGGCACGAACTTTTTGAAACGACGTTTGCGATGGTGTATCATGCGTCGTGCCGGCGCGTGGAGGCTGTGGGGGCGGGAAAATCGTTGGCGTGAATCACAGGACGACAGTTTCCGCATTCCTTTGGGTCGCAGCGATGGCGTGGGCGGCCGTTTCCTTCGCCGGAGGGTTCACCCTCCGGATCGACGGCGCCGCGAAGAGCGTACGCTTCCCCCTTCCGGGGAACGTCTTCGGGTTGTCCTGGGAGCACTCCGTCGAGCGGACGGAATGGCGCGAGACGTACGCGGTCGGACCCGGCGGGGAGATTCTTCTCACGGCGTCGACGTTCGAATCCGCGGGCGCCGGGCTGCCGGAGCGGCTTGCCGGCGGGGAGGTCTTCCGGCTGGAGGGCGGGACGATGCGCATCGAGGGGCGGCGGGTTCCGATCGCCGATCTGCGGGTGCGGCTCTCCGACGTTTCCCCGCATCTCCTCCACGTGGGGGAGATGCGGGCCGTCGACCTGAATGCCGTGTTCGGGGAAGGTGTCGTGACAATACGGGTGGAGCAGGAACAAACACGAAAAGGAGGCTGTCAATGAAACGGTTCAAGACGGTGTTGGGGATCGCCATCGCCTGCGTTCTGGTTCTGTCGACCGGTGCGTGGGCCGCGCCGAAATTCATCTCGATCGCGACCGGGGGGACGGGCGGCGCCTACTTCCCGATCGGGGCGGGGCTGGCGGACGTCATCAACAAGAAGCTGACCGGCTACAACGCCGCCGCGGAGGTCACGGCCGCGTCGAAGGTCAACTGCATCAACGTCAACGATGGGAAGAGCGACATCGCCCTCGTGCTGGGCGACACGCTGTCGTACGGCTACAAGGGGGACAAACTGGGCGGGTTCGCCAAGCCGCTCACCAACCTGCGGGTGATCGCCAACATCTACGCGAACACGATCCAGATCGTGGCGCGGAAGGAGTCCGGGGTCACGAAGCTCACCGACCTGAAAGGGAAGAAGGTCTCCGTCGGGGCGCCGGGCTCCGGCACCGAGATCAACGCGCGCCAGATCTTCGCGGCGGCCGGGATGAGCTACAAGGATTTCGGCCGGACCGACTACCTGAGCTTCTCGGAGAGCGCCGACCAGATGAAGAACCGGGCGATCGACGTGACCCTGATGAGCTCGGGCCTGCCCAACCCCGGGATCCTGGATATCGCCACGACCCAGGACATCACCGTCGTCCCGATCGAGGGCGAACTGCTGAAGGTCCTGGACAAGGAGACCCCCTTCTTCGTCCCGGCCGTCATCCCGAAGGGAACCTACAGGGGCCAGGACCACGACGTCTCGAGCGTGGGGATCCCGAACTTCCTTATCGTCCGGGCGGACCTGGACGACAAGACCGTCTACGAGATCACCAAGGCGATGTTCGAGAACCTCGACAGGCTCGTGCAGGCGCACGCGGCCGCGAAGGGGATCAAGCTGGAGAACGCGACGAAAGGGTTGCCCGTGCCGCTGCACCCCGGGGCGGAGAAGTATTACCGTGAGAAGGGCCTCATAAAGTAACGGATCGCGGACCGCGAGCGGCGGCGGGCGGCGAATGACGGAGGTCGGGGACGAGCTTCGCGGGGACCTCGAGGCGGCGGCCGAGGCGGACCACCTCGAGGTCGAACGGACGATCGCGAAGTACGACCCGGAGTTCCGCTTCCGGGACCTCGGGGGGGCGTGGAAGTGGATCGTCTTCGCCGTCGCGGCGGGGATGTCCCTCTTCCAGCTCTACACGGCGGGATTCGGGCTCCTGAATCCCCACGTGCAGCGGTCGATCCATCTGGCGTTCATCCTCGTCCTCGCCTTCCTCCTCTTCCCGTACCGGCGGGGGAGGAGGGAGGAGGGGGCGGCGTCAGCGGCGGTCTCCGTTCCGTGGTACGACGTTCTCCTCGCGGCGGCGGGGGCGGTCGCAGGCCTGTACATCGTCTGGGACTACCAGGCGATCGTGCTTCGGGCCGGAATCCCCACCACGACGGACTACGTCCTCGCCTTCGCGGCGATTCTCCTCATTCTCGAGGCGAGCCGCCGGATCGTCGGCCTGCCGATGGTCATCCTTTCCGTCGTGTTCTTCCTGTACGCGTACTTCGGTCCGGATCTGCCGGGCATCTTCGCGCACAAGGGATACGCGCTCACCGACATCGCGGAGTACATGTACCTGACGACCGAGGGGATCTTCGGCATCCCCCTCGGCGTCTCCGCCACCTACATCTTCCTGTTCATCCTGCTGGGGGCGTACCTCGAACAGGCGGGGATCATCTCGTTCTTTTCCGACCTCGCGATGAGCGTCGTGGGGCACACGAAGGGGGGCCCCGCCAAGGTCGCGGTCTTCTCGAGCGGGCTGCTCGGCATGGTCAACGGCTCGGCCATCGCCAACGTCGTCACGACGGGCGCGTTCACCATCCCCCTCATGAAGAGGACCGGGTTCAAGGCGCACTTCGCCGGGGCGGTGGAGGCGACCGCTTCGATGGGGGGGCAGATCATGCCGCCGGTCATGGGGGCGGTGGCGTTCATCATGTCGGACACCCTCGGGATTCCGTACATCGAGATCTGCAAGGCGGCGGTGATTCCGGCCATCCTGTACTTCCTCGGGGTCGGCGTGATGGTCCACTTCGAGGCCGGCCGAACGGGGCTGCGGGGCATTCCGCGGAACGAACTTCCGCGCCTCGGGAACGTCCTCGCGAAGCGGTGGTATCTCCTCACCCCGCTCACCGCGCTGGTCTACCTGCTGCTCGCCGGGTACACCCCCATGTTCGCGGGGTTCTACGGGATCGTCCTGACGATCGCCCTGATCATGCTGCAGGCGCTCTGGGCGGTTCACCCGGGCGCGGCCGCGCGGGCGTCGATCGTGGCCGGCGCGGCCGCGGCGGGGTATCTGATCTACCGGTACGGCATCCTCGGGGTTCCGGCTCTCCACGGCTTCCTCGCCGGCGTCTGCACCCTGCGGCAGGAGACCCGGAAGACGCTGTTCGATCTTGTGAAAAGCCTGCACAACGGGGCGCGCAGCGCCCTCGGCGTGGCGATCGCCTGCGCCGTCATCGGCTTCGTCGTCGGCGTGGCGACGATGACCGGGTTCGGGGTGAAGCTCTCCGGCGCCATCACCTCCCTCGCCCACGGGAGCCTGTTCCTCACCCTCGTCTTCACAATGCTGGCGTCCCTCGTCCTCGGGATGGGCCTGCCCACCATCCCGACCTACATCATCACCTCCACGATGGCCGCTCCCGCGCTCGCGTTGTACGGGATCCCCCCGCTGGTAGCGCACATGTTCGTCTTCTACTTCGGGCTGCTGGCGGATCTCACCCCGCCGGTCGCGCTGGCGGCGTTCGCGGGGGCGGGGATCGCGAAGGCGGATCCGACGAAAACGGCGTTCAGCGCCGTCCGCCTGGCGCTGGCCGGATTCCTCGTTCCCTTCATCTTCGCCTACGACAACTCCCTCATGCTGCTGAACACGACCCTGTTCGGGGCGATCGGGATCACGGCGACCGCCCTTGCCGGGATCGTCCTTCTCGGGGCGGGGGCGATCGGGTACTTCATGATCCAGGCGAATTATTTCGAGCGCGTCGTCTTCATCGCCGCCGCGCTCTGTCTCATCGTTCCCGGGTTGGTGACGGACACGGTCGGACTGGGGCTGGGAACCGTGGCGATCGGAAGCCAGTGGGTCCGCAGGAGGAACTTCCTTCGCGCGACGGCGGCGGGAGCCTGATCAGGGGAACATCTTCTCCGCGTACCGGTTCAGGTCCCCCTCGAGGTCCCGCTCGAACCCGCCCCGGTAGACGATCGTCGACGCGATCTCGCTCGCCAGGATCGCCCACCCGTACTTGACGGGCAGGTTCGCGATCCTCCGCCGGAACCTGACGTTCGCGTGGAGGAACCGCGGCAGGTGCGACAGGAGCGCGCGGCGGTACGGAGGCGACTGCGCCAACGCGGGCCGCGACCGGAAAAAATCGAACAGACGGGCGTAGTGGCCGTTGATCTCCACGCTGATCGCGTCCGAGATCTCGGTGTACGACAGCGACGCCCCCGCCTCCCGCTTGCGCCGGAAGATGAGGAGCGCCTCGTCCTCCGCCCGCTTTTCGAGGATCGCCAGCACGTCCCGGACGTACTCCTCCTTGTTCGCCAGGAACTCCCTCTCCTTCATGAGCAGGTTCCCGATGATCTCGTAGGAGGAGGAGATGACGCCGCACTTGTTCGCGGAGGCGTCCCGCAGGACCACGATGCCCCGCTTCTGGAGCTCCGTCCGGGCCTCGGGAGTGAGGAAGGAGTTCGCCCCCTCGACGATCACGCGCGCCGTGGGCGCCCCGTCCTCCCCGAAGAAGCGCTTCCAGTTCGTGGCGTCCACCGTTTCGGGACGGCCCCCCGACGGGAGGAAGAGGTCGGCGGGGACGGTGAAGAGGAGCCGGCCGAACTCCTTGTTGAACTCGTCCACCGTGACCCACTTTGGTACGACGCCCGCCTCGGTCCGGTCCACCCGCTTGTAGAGTTCCCGCAGCCCTTCCGTGCGCCGCTCGTTCCGGTAGAGGAGGAATCCCCCCGGGTGGAGTTTCTCGGGTCGGAACGCCTCGACGTCGCCGTGAAGGACGATCCGGGAGAGTTCGCCGCGGTCGATCCCCGCCGGATCGGAGAGGGCCCCGGTGCCGTCAAGGATCAGCCGGATCTGCGCCTTCGGACACCGGTCGAGGAGGATCCGCATCGCGTTCCCGGCCACGTCCCCGTTCGGCCCCCCGGTGAACTTCACCGAAAACGGGTCGGTCCGGATGTCCACGCCCATCTCGCGCATGGCGATCTCGGCGAATTTCACCACCCCGGTCGAGGTGACGCCGTACTCCTTGTGGTTGATCCCCACCCGCTTGCTCGACATGATGCCGATCCCGAGCAGGTACCCCCTCCGGAGGGAAAGGTCCGCGATCATCTCGATCATCTCGTCGTGCATGTTCTCGTCGGGTCCCAGCTCGATCGGTTCGTCCTCGCCGTAATAGTCGACCACCCGGGGATCCTTCGCCTTCCCGTCTTCCGTCACGAAGATGTCGAGGAAGGCGTTGATGAAGGCGTACTGGACCTTGTGGAGCCGCAGGGTCACCCGGTCCTTCGTAAGGAGGTCCGGCGCGTTGATCACCACCACCATCTTCGAGCCGCCCTCGTAGATGTCCTTGTTCTTCAGGTGCTGCGTGTGGGCGAGGACGTAGTTTTCGCGGAACAGGGTGTTCGCCACCGTGACGTAGTCGTCGCGGGTCCGGGTGACCAGGGTCCGCCACCCCCCGCGGGCGATGTCGGAGAAGCCGATGTGGTATCCGAGGCCGTTGCGCCCGAAGAAATAGGTGACCCGGAAAGGCCGGCCCGCGGGAAGGTCCGAGGTGAATTCGGGACCGAGATCGTCGAGGAACGAAGGGTCGAGGCGGAAGGCGAGCGCGTGCTTCTCCGGGACGAAGAAGTTCGTCTTGAGCGTCCGGCGGATGAAGGAGAGGGTGGCGCGGAAGATCGTGCGGCGGAACTCGTCCAGCTGCCGGTGGCCCGTGTTGTACTCCTCGATCTCCTTCGTCGTGGCCGCGAGCGCCGCTTCATACGCCGGTTCCCGGTCGGCGATCTCCGGGTCGAACCGCAGCTCGAAGAGGCGCGTGAGCTGGAGGGCGATGTCGGGGTGGGAGTGGAACGCCCGGGAAACGTCCTCGAAGGTGAACTTGTGGGGCTGGTTGTGGGCGAGGCTCGTGTGGCAGAAGCCGATGAAGGCGTTCACGAGCGACGCCTCCTCCCCCGTCATCAGGCGCGTGAGGACGAACTCCTGGTACACCCCCCAGCCGGTGGTCAGGATCTGCGTGTTGTAGAGTTCGCGGCACAGCCGGCGAAAGAGGGGGGAATCTTTCGTGAGGAGCCCCCCCTCGCGGCGGATCACGTAGAACGTCCCGAGGAAGTAGGGGAAGGAGCCGGTGGAGATCGTGAGGGTGTACGCGCGCCGGACGCCGAGGTTGAGCCGGTTGAACACTTCCATCACCTGGAGCAGGTGGTCCTTCTGCGGCGGGTTTCCGACTGCGAAGTACACGCGGCTCTCCCGGGATCCCTCGCCTCCCCCCGTGTCGGCTTCCTCCACCCCGATGTGGATCCCCATGCGGCTCTTCGCCTGGTGGAGGAGCCACAGGATCCGGGCCACGCGCTCCGGCGGGGAAACGCGGACGTACCCCGGGTTGTTGCACCACAGCAGGCGCAGAAGATCCTCCCGGGCCGATGAAGGGACGGCGGGGGCGAAGCTCCGCAGGGAGGCGAAGACGCCTCGCCGGATCCGGCCCGGAATGCCGGGGTCTTCCGACACGGAGATCCCGGACTCCGATTTCCGGTCGAACTGGTACCGCTGGAACTCGAGCTCCTTGTCCGCCCCCGGGACGTTCGAATACGAATGGGTGATCTGCGCGTAGGAGATCTCGCGGTTGAGATGCCGCAGCGTCTCGTACAGGGAGCCGGGCACGGAGAGACTCGCGAGCATCAGTTCCTTCTCCCGGTCGGCGAGGACGAGGTGACGGTTCCGGGAGAGGTCGCGCAGGTGGAGGCAGAGGGCGGCGACCGCCTCCGGCTCCTCCCGCATCGTGTGGAAGAAGATCGGCGCCATGTTGGCGTGGAGCCAGGCGAGATTTTCCCTGGCGGCTCCGGAGGTGGCCCGGAGGCTCCGAATCACGTCCCGATCCATCCGGTGTTCCGCGTCGGTCCGCATGCCCACCCCCCTCCTGCTTATCCGTCGAATTTTGCGACGAGGTGTTCGAAGTTCACCGTGCGGTTACGCCCGGCGTTCTTGGCCGCGTACATCGCCCGGTCGGCGGAGTGTACGAGGTCGTCGATGGAACGCCCCGGACGAAACTCCGCGATGCCGATGGAAAGGGTGACTTTCCGGGGTTTCTCCTCGTTACGCGGAAGGAAGGGGATCGCGGCGAACCGTTTCCGCAACCGCTCCGCGGCGATCAAGGCGGCCTCCGAGGATGTTTCCGGGAGGAGCACGAGGAATTCCTCGCCGCCGTGCCGGAAACCCGTGTCCATCGTGCGGAAGTTCTTCCGGATCTCGTCGCCGAGGGCCCGGAGGACCTTGTCCCCCTCCTCGTGACCGAATGCGTCGTTGTACCGCTTGAAATGGTCAACATCGATGAGCAGGAGGGAGAAGGGCACCCGGGTCCGCAGGGTGCGGTCCAGCTCGTTCTGCGCCAGGGAGTGGAAGTGGCGCCGGTTGTAGAGCTCGGTGAGAGTGTCCGTGATCGACTGTACCCGAAGTTCCTCCTCGAGAGTCTTGCGATGCGAGATGTTCCGCAGGATAACCGTCTGGATCCTCTGGCCGCGGACGATCTTCTCCGCCAGCGTGAGCCGGACCGGGGTCTCCGCGCCGGACTTCGAAAGGACCACGAGCTCGATGTTCCTGCGTTCGATTCCCGGCTCCTGCGCGGATGCGTACACGGAGAGCTCCTTCCAGTAGTCGACGAACCGCGGGGGGAACAGGCGGATCGCCTCCATCCCGGAGAGGTTTTCTCCGCCGTACCCGAGCAGTTCCTGCGCGGCGAGGTTCGCCATCGACACATTTCCGTCCTCTCCGATGGTGATGATGGCGTCCCGGGCGGACTCGAAGATCCCCCGGAACCGCTCCTCGGATTCGATGAACCTCGCCTGGAAGGCGATCCGGGCGGAGATGTCGGTGAAGAAGCCGATGAATCCGATATCCGTTCCGTTTTCCTTCAGGATGGAGCAGCAGAGGCGAATCGGGATCTTCTTCCCGTCCTTCCGCACGATCTCCGTCTCGAAGTCCACGAGGAGCCCGCGCCCCCCGTACTCTTCGGAGTACAGATATTCCTTCACTTCCCTCGCGCCGCCGGGAGGATAGAGCCGCGAGGCGCTTATCTTCCCGATCGCCTCCTGCGAGGTGTGCCCGAAGATCCGTTCCGCGCTCGCGTTGAACAGGAAGATGTTCCCTTCGTTGTCGTTCGCGATGATCCCTTCCGGACACGTATGGACGATGTTTTCCAGGAAAGCGGATCGGCGCTCGAGGGAGGCGAGGAAGGAGTTCGGGGGAACGACGGGGGGATCCATAGGGCGTTCGCCTTTCATCCGGTTTCCGGGATTTTACCACGGTAAGATAAGGATCGTTGACGGAACCAGGGAGGGGGAGCGCTTGGAGGAAGGCCGGATGACGGTGACGACAGGCGCGCTGGTGCACGGGGGATACGCCCTCGCGCGCCCGGAAGGGATGGGAGTCCTGTTCGTCCGGTGGGCCCTCCCGGGAGAGGTCGTCTCGGTGCGCCTCGTCGGGAGGAAGCGGGAGTACGCCTTCGCCGAGGCGGTGGAGGTCCTGTCCCCCTCGCCGCGGCGCGTGGACCCGCCGTGCGAGGTGTTCGGGGAGTGCGGCGGGTGCCAGCTGCAGCACGCGGACTACCCGTACCAGCTCGAGATGAAGCGGGAGATCCTGCGGGAGGCGTTCCGCCGGATCGGGAAGATGGACGTCGCCCCGGAGATCGCACCCCCGCTGGAGCCGTTCGGGTACCGGCACCGGGGGAGGTTCCGGGTGGAAGGGGAGACGGTCGGGTTCCACGCTTCGCTGTCCCACCGCCTCGTGCCGGTATCCCGCTGCCCGCTGATGATCGACGCGATCAACGCCGTCCTCCCCGGTTTGCGCGGGCTCGGCCGCTTCGGGAAGGTCTCCGAGGTGCAGGTGGTCAGCGACGGGGTCCGGGCGTCCGCCTCCTTTCCCGGGGTCCCGTTTGGAGAGGGGATGGTCGGGCACATCGAAGGACGGACCGGGGGCGTCCTCTCCGGCGCGCGATTCGAGGATCGTTCGTGGGGGGAGGAGCGGATCACTCTCCCGCTGGACGGGATTTCGTACTCCGTCTCACCCCGCGGCTTCTTCCAGGCGAACTGGCCGATGAACCAGGCGATGGTGCGCCGGATCGGGGCGATCCTCGTGGCCCGCGGGGTCTCCGTGGAAGCGCGTCTGCTCGATCTCTACGCGGGCGCCGGGAATTTCGCGCTTCCCCTGGCGGCCAGGGTCCGGGAGGTCGTCGCGGTCGAAGGGGAGGCGCGGTCGTTCCGGGAGCTGCGCGGGAACGTGCGGGAAAACGCCCTCGGGAACGTTCGGATCGTCCGTTCGAGCGTGGAATCGTTCCGGCCGGAAGGGGCCTTCGACGCGGTCGTTCTCGATCCGCCGCGGTCGGGCCTTTCGGAACGCGCGCTGGCGCGGGTCCGGGAGGTCGCCGCCGGAAACGTCCTCTACGTGTCGTGCGACCCGGCGACCCTGGCGAGGGACGTCCGCTCCCTCTCGGACCGGTACGATCTCGCCTCGCTGGAGATGCACGACTTCTTCCCCAACACGCACCACGTCGAGGCGCTGGCGGTCCTTTCGTTGCGTTAATCCGGTGTCAGCACCGCGCGCAGGCGAACCTTGCCGTCGCGCAACTTGCCGAGGACGTCGTTGACCGCGGAGAGGGGGTGCCGCTCCACCGTCGACCGGATGCCGTGGTCCGCGGCGAACCGGAGCATCGCGTCCATGTCGTCCCTGCTGCCGATCAGCGACCCGGCGATCCGCTTCTGCCCCGTCAAGAGCCCCGCCGGGAGTACCGAGGCGTTCTCCGCGATCGCCGCGAGGATCACCAGCGTCCCGTTCGGCCCCAGGCCGGGGATGCACTGCTCGAAGAGCCGCGCGGAGATCCCGGTGAGCAGGATGACGTCGGCGCCGCCCATCTTCGTCAACACCCGGCCGATCTTCTCCTTCTCCGAGTCGATGACGTCGTGGGCCCCGAGCGAACGGGCGAGCTCCGCCTTCCCCGGCCCCCGCGCGATGGCGACCACGTGGGCGCCCATCGCCGCCGCCATCCGGACGCCGAGGTGCCCCAGGCCCCCGATCCCGGCCACCGCGACGGTCTTCCCGGCAAGGTTCCCCGCGCGCCGCAGCGGGGCGAACACCGTGATCCCCGCGCAGAGGAGGGGGGCCGCCTCGACCAGGTCGAGCCCGTCGGGGATCTTGTGGACGAACGCCTCCGGCGCGGAAACGTACTCGGCGTATCCGCCGTTCACCGTCACCCCGGTGCTCCGCTGGGCCGCGCACAGCATCTCCGCTCCGGCCTTGCACGGGGCGCACCGCCCGCAGGCGTACTGCATCCACGGCACTCCCGCGCGGTCTCCCGGGGCGAACCCGGTCACCCCTTCGCCGAGTTTTTCGACGATGCCGGTCACTTCGTGGCCGGGGATGATCGGCAGGGGGGTTCCCCACGCCGCCCAGTCCCCGTCGACCAGATGAAGGTCGCTGTGGCAGACCCCGCACCCGTGGACCCGGATGAGAAGCTCCCCGGGCCCCGGGGAGGGGGTCGGCACTTCCCTGATGGTGAGCGGTTTTCCGAAGACGTCACACACGGCGGCTTTCATCCGTTCGCTCCTTTCACCTGCGGCATATCCTGTTAGTGTCCTTCAAGGCGATCGGGTTTCGGCGGCGTGCCCTGCGAAAACCGATCGTCAACGATCGCGATCCTCCGGGTCGTCGTCGAGCATGCGATGCTTGGGGCGTTCCACGTCGTCGTACTGATCGCTCTTCACCGCCCACAGGAAGAGGAGCCAGGCGGCGAATCCCAGCGCCAGCGACACGGCGATCAGCAGGAGCGTCGTCCACACGGCTACCGGCCCCCTCTTC
>Ga0208566_1000212_pt1 | contig 42221 bp, 40 predicted proteins | sample PL_2010_150m_FD_184159 | JGI IMG/M metagenome (GOLD analysis project Ga0208566, IMG submission 184159) | Freshwater microbial communities from Powell Lake, British Columbia, Canada to study Microbial Dark Matter (Phase II) - PL_2010_150m... | ecosystem: Environmental > Aquatic > Freshwater >...
AAGTAATACACCACCTGCGCCGTGACGCGCGCCCAGTTGATCGAGTTGACCGCGCCGATCTTGAATTTTTCCTTGAAGGCGAGGTCGTTGGAGACCGCCTTGACGATGTCCTGGCACGCGTCGAACGGCGCCGTCACCGCCAGGTTGTAGATATTGGCGTCTTGCAGCGCGTACATCTGGGCAGTCTGGAACGGGCTCATCTTGCCCAGCGGCGACAGCATGAACACGCGGATGCCCTTCTTGCCGCGCATCGCGTATTCCGCCGCGCTGCCGGTATCGCCCGAAGTCGCGCCGAGGATGTTGAGTTCGGCATTATCCTTGGCCAGCACATACTCGAACAGGTTGCCGAGGAACTGCATCGCCACGTCCTTGAACGCCAGCGTCGGGCCGTAGGACAGGCCGAGAATATGCAGGCCAGGCTCCAGCGTCTTCACCGGCGTGATCTCGTCGCTGCCGAACGCGGCGGCAGTGTAGGTCTTGTCGATCAAGCGCTTCAAATCGGCCAGCGGGATGTCGGTGGCAAAGCGCCGCATCACCTCGAACGCCAGCTGGCGGTAGTCCATCCCGCGCATCGCGGTGAGTTCTTCCGCGCTCACCTTGGGATAAGCGTCCGGCACGGCCAGGCCGCCGTCCGGCGCGAGGCCGCCGAGCAGGATTTCGGTAAAGTTCTTGGGCGACATGCCGCCGCGGGTGCTGAGATATTTCATGGGTAAATTTCCGCTAAATTTTCCTCTCCCCCAGCCCCTCTCCCGCAAGCGGGAGAGGGGCTGGGGGAGAGGGTGTTCTTGGTCAGTTGCTTCCGAGTTCTTCCAGACGAATCCGCGTCACCTTGCCGGCGATGGTCGACAACGCCTCGATCTTGACGATGGCCTGGTCGATATTCTTTTCCACCGTTTCGTGGGTGAGCATGATGATGTTGACCTGCTCCTCGCCTTCCGACGGTTCCTTCTGGATCATCGCGTCGATGGAGATGCCCAGGTCGGCCAGGATGCGCGTCAGGTCGGCCAACACGCCCGGCTTGTCGAAGGCGCGCATCCGCAGGTAATAGGAAGTGCGCACTTCGCTGATCGGCAGGATCGGCGTATCGGACAAAGCATCCGGCTGGAACGCCAGGTGCGGCACGCGATGCTCGGGGTCGGCGGTATGCATCCGGGTCACATCGACCAGGTCGGCCACCACCGCGCTGGCGGTCGGTTCGGCGCCGGCGCCGCGTCCATAATACATGGTCGCGCCGACCGCGTCGCCCTTGACCAGCACCGCGTTCATCACCCCTTCGACGTTGGCGATCAGGCGCTTGGTCGGGATCAGCGTGGGGTGGACACGCAGTTCGATGCCGTTGGGGGTGCGCTTGGTGATGCCCAGCAGCTTGATGCGGTAGCCCAGTTCCTCGGCGTACTGGATGTCTTCGCGGGTCAGCTTGGAAATCCCCTCGGTGTAGGCCTTGTCGAACTGCATCGGGATGCCGAAGCCGATCGCCGACATGATCATCAGCTTGTGCGCGGCGTCGATCCCTTCGATGTCGAAGGTCGGGTCCGCCTCGGCATAGCCCAGTTCCTGGGCCTGTTTCAACACGGTGTCGAAGGACAGGCCCTTGTCGCGCATCTCGGAGAGGATGAAGTTGGTGGTGCCGTTGATGATCCCGGCGATCCATTCGATGCGGTTGGCGGTGAGGCCTTCGCGCAGTGCCTTGATGATCGGGATGCCGCCTGCCACGGCGGCCTCGAAGGCGACCATCACTCCCTTGTCCTGGGCGGCCTTGAAAATCTCGTTGCCGTGCAGCGCCAGCAGCGCCTTGTTGGCGGTGACCACGTGCTTGCCGTTGGCGATGGCCTTCAGCACCAGTTCCTTGGACAGCGTATAGCCGCCGATCAACTCGACCACGATGTCGATGTCCGGGTTATTCACCACCTCGAACGGATCGGTGACGATTTCCAGTTCGTTGCCCGCCAGCTTGCGGGCCTTTTCCAGGTCGCGCACCGCCGCCATCGTGACGCGAATCTCGCGCCCGGCGCGACGCGTGATTTCACTGGCGTTACGGCGCAATACCGTGAGCGTGCCGCCGCCGACAGTACCCAGGCCTAACAGTCCTACATTGATGGGTTTCATGTTTTTCCTTTTAAAGACAGAGGCTAGAGGCGAGAGGCTAGAGGCTAGGAAAACCCTGGCGCGTAGCGCCGTATCTCCTAGTCTCTAGCCTCTAGTCTCTAGCCTCTAATTCCCATGCCTCTTGCGGTAATTTTCCAGGAAGCGCGCAATCCGGTTGATCGCCTCTGTCAGGTCGTCCATGTTAGGCAGGAACACCACCCGGAAATGGTCGGGATTCGGCCAATTGAAGCCGCTGCCCTGCACCAGCAGGACTTTTTCCTCGAGCAACAGTTCGAGGATGAACTGCTGGTCGTCGTCGATCGGGTAGATTTTCGGGTCGAGACGCGGAAACAAATACATCGCCCCCTGCGGTTTGGTGCAGGACACCCCCGGGATGTCGTTCAGCATCTGCCACGCCAGATCGCGCTGGCGGCACAGCCGTCCGCCCGGTGCCACCAGGTCGTTGATGCTCTGGTAGCCGCCCAACGCGGTCTGGATCGCGAATTGCGCCGGCACGTTGGAGCACAAGCGCATCGAGGCCAGCATGGTCAGCCCCTCGATATAGTCCCTGGCGTGGCGTTTCTCGCCGGACACCGACAGCCAGCCGGCGCGATAGCCGGCGGCGCGGTAATTCTTGGACAGGCCGTTGAAGGTCACGAACAGCACATCGTCGGCCAGCGAGGCGATCGAGGTATGGACATTGCCGTCGTACAGCACCTTGTCGTAGATTTCGTCGGCATAGATGATCAGCTGGTGCTGACGGGCGATCTCGACGATTTCCTTGAGCAATTCCACCGGATACAGCGCGCCGGTCGGATTGTTCGGATTGATGACGACGATGGCGCGGGTATTGGCGTTGATCTTGCCGCGAATATCGTTCAGATCGGGCAGCCAGCCGCTCCCCTCGTCGCACAGGTAATGGTGCGCGGCACCGCCCGCCAGCGTCACCGCGGCAGTCCACAGCGGATAGTCGGGTGCCGGCACCAGTACCTCGTCACCGGTGTTGAGCAGCGCCTGCATCGCCATCACGATCAGCTCGGACACCCCGTTGCCGATGTAGATGTCTTCCATCTGCACGTCGGGAATGCCCTTCTGCTGGGTATAGTGCATGATCGCCTTGCGTGCGGCGAACAAGCCCTTGGAGTCGGAATAGCCGGAAGCATTGGGCAGATTCATGATCACGTCGTGGACGATTTCCTCCGGCGCCTCGAAACCGAATGCGGCAGGATTGCCGATGTTCAGCTTGATGATGCGGTGACCCTCCTCCTCCATTTCGCGCGAACGCGCCATCACCGGCCCGCGAATGTCGTAGCAGACGTTGTTGAGTTTGGTGGATTTGAGGACGGGTTGCATGGCTGGCTGGTTCCTTGGTTTCCGCTGACGCCTCATGGTAGTGCAATCGCTGGACGCATGGCTCGGCTGATCAAAAGGTATAATGTTACCCGAGCGCACCCCGCGCCGCAATTGGAGTCCGCATGAAGCTGAACCTCGCCGCCGCTGGCGTACGCAACCTGTTCACCGCCTACGGCGAAGGCTATGTCGTGGTCAACCGGACGCGCCACGAGGCCAGCCTGATCGTCCTGCCCGACGCTCCCGTCGAACCTTGGTCGCCGCGCAGCGTGGAAGACCTGACTGAAGCGCATCTCACGCCGATTCTCGCCCACGCGCCGGAAATCATCCTGCTGGGAACCGGCGCTAAACTGCAATTCCCCGCCCGCGAAATCCGCGTAGCCCTGGCCAACCTGGGAATCGGCGTGGAAATCATGGACACCTTCGCCGTCTGCCGAACCTACAATATCCTCGCCGGAGAGGGTCGGAAAGTTACTGCGGCTTTACTGCTATAGGCGTTCGATCTCGCTTGAGCCGACTTCCCTGATGGACTCCCTGAAACGTCAAACTTACACTGTCCCCCGGCACTGCCGGGGGATTTCCCTGCTTTGCTTAAATCAGCTGCTCCCTAAGGGGGCAAGATTCCACAAAGTAGGCAAATCCCCTAGTGTTTTTTTAGAAATTGCCTTAACTTGGATGTCATATACGATGGCTATACTACCTGCATAGCATCCGCGTCCAAACAACGCGACGGCAGCATCAGAACTTACTCGCGTTGCCCAACCGGTACAGACAATTCGAACGGGTGTTAAACAAAACTCAATTTGATTAATCTTAGAGACCTGCTTTAATGAAGTCACAAGCAAGTAACCAAAAAAGGGAGTTCGATATGGGTACCAACAAGCGCGTTCTTGCGGTTATGTCTGAGTGGGGGTACTGGGGCATCGAACTGGTCGGCCCCCTGAATAAGCTGGTGGCAGCTGGTTACGAATTCGATTTTGTCACACCCAAGGGGAAGCGCTCCCCGGTGTTGCCGCCGAGCACCGACCCCACTTACCAGGATCCGCCGCTCGGCGTGTGCGTTACCACCCCAGAGGATGCGGCGCTGGTAGTGGCATTCGAAAAAACCAACCAACTCGACAAGACTCTGAACCTCTCGGCAATATTCCCGGAAAGACCGTATTTCAGCAGCGACAATTTCCTGCGCCAGTTCGAAGCCTATTACGAAAAGCGCCGTATCGCCCAGGCGAAAGCGGTAGCGGATTACGACGCGATATTGCTGGTCGGCGGCAGCGGCCCGATTGTCGACATGGTCAACAACCAGCGGCTGCATGACCTGGTGCTGGGCTTCCATGCCGCCGACAAACCGATCGGCGCGATTTGTTACGGTGTGGCGACGCTGGTGTTCGCCCGCGATTTCAACGAGCGCAAGTCGATTATCGCCGGCAAGCACGTCACCGGCCACTGCATCGAATACGATTATCACGACGGCACCGGCTTTGTCGGTACCGACTTCAACATGGGTCCGCCGCCTTACGTGCTCGAATACATCCTCGCCGATGCAGTCGGGCCGAACGGCCAGTATCACGGCAATTTCGGCAAGCGCACTTCCGTGATAGTCGATTACCCATTCATCACCGCCAGGTCGCTGCAATGCGCCCATGAATTTGGCGACCGGTTCGTCGATGTGCTGACCAAGGGACTGAAACGTTCCGGTTGGTAATGCGGCGCTAATGCAGCGTTAAAGCAAGAAAAAACCTTTTTCGACAAAGGAGCGTTGGTATGGCGCGAAGCGGGCATTACGCCGTGGTGGAACAACTCGCCGCAGACGGCGTGGATCACATTTTCGGCAATCCGGGAACAGTCGAGCAGGGCTTCCTGGATGCGCTGGGAGACTTTCCTTCCATCCATTATATTTTGACGCTACAGGAGTCGGTCGCCATCCTGGCGGCGGACGCTTACGCCCGCGCCACACGGCGGGTGGCGGTAGCGCAAATTCACAGTTCGCCCGGCCTGGGCAACGCCATCGGCGCACTTTACCAGGCGATGCGCGGCCATAGCCCGATACTGGTACTGGGCGGCGATTCCGGCATCCGCTACCAAGCCATGGAAGCGCAGATGGCTGCCGATCTGGTGGCGATGGCACGACCGGTGACCAAGTGGTCGACCATGGTGCAGCACCCTTCTTCGCTGCTGCGCGTGCTGCGGCGGGCGATGAAAATTGCCGCGACCCCGCCGATGGGGCCTGTTTACGTGTGTCTGCCGCAAGACATCCTCGACGAACTGGCGAGCGAAGCGGTTTTCCCCAGTTCCTTTCCTTCTTCCCGCTCCCTGCCGCGCCAGGATTTGGTCGACAGCGCCGCCGACATGCTGGCCGGTGCGACGAACCCGATGATCTATGTCGGCGACGGCGTCGCCTTTTCAGGCGCCCAGACCGAGCTGGCGCGGGTGGCGGAACTGCTTGGCGCGGAGGTGTGGGGAGCGGATAGCGGAGAACTCAATCTTCCTTACGACCATCCGCTGTGGCAAGGTCAAACCGGACACATGTTCGGCAGCCAAAGCTTGGCAATTACGCGACGCGGCGATGTCAACCTGGTGGTCGGCACTTACATGCTGCCGGAAGTATTCCCGGAACTCGGCGACATTTATGCCGACGGCGCACGCACCATCCACATCGACCTCGACCCCGAAGCCATCGCAAAGAATCACCAGGTGACGCTGGGTCTGGTCGCCGACCCGAAAACCACCCTGGCGGCGCTGGCGGATGCGCTCGATCTGCGCCTTGCCGCCGCCGCGCGGGTCCGCGCCGCCAAGCGCATGAGCGAACTGGGCGCGGCGAAAACGCAACGGCGGCAACGCGAAATCGACCAGGACAATGCGCGCGGCGACACTCTGCCACTCACTTTCGCCCGCTTCATGGCGCAATTGGCGCAGCGCCTTCCCGCCGACGCGGTGGTGTTCGACGAGGCGCTGACCAATTCACCTGCTTTGACGCGTTACTTCCCCCCCAATCATGTCGGGGCCTTTTTCCAGACCCGTGGCGGTTCGCTCGGTACCGGGCTAGCCGGCGGCCTCGGGCTCAAGGCGGCGTTCCCGGATAAAACCGTGCTGGCGTTTTCCGGCGACGGCGGCGCGATGTACGTGATCCAGGCCTTGTGGTCGGCGGTGCGCCACGATCTCGATGTCAAATACGTGATCTGCAACAACCGCTCCTATCGTTTGCTGCAACTGAACATCCAGCAGTTCTGGAGCGAACAGAAAATCACCCAGCGCCCTTTCCCGATCAGTTTCGACCTGTCGTCGCCTCCCTTGCGCTTCGACGCCATGGCCCAGGCCATGGGCGTGGCGGCACTGCGCATCGAAACCGCCGACCAGATCGTTCCGGCAATCGAGGCGGCGCTGGCCCACCGCGGCCCGTTTCTGCTCGACGTCGCCATCGAAGGCGATGTTCATCCCGACCTGATCGGGGTGCGCTGCGGCCACTAGAACCAACCAGAGAGGAATCACGTCATGTCCGAAAAAACCGTCGTCATCCTGATCGAAAGCGACTACTACGAACACGAAATCTGGTACTACCATTCCCGTTTCACAGAAAGCGGCGTGAATGCACGTTTTGTCTCGCGCCTGTGGGGACAGGATCACATTACCTTCACCGGACACGAATACAAGGTTCCCTTCGAATGCCGCGACAGCTTCGAAACCATCACCGATGCGGAACTGGACAATCTGGCAGCGGTGATCGTGCCGTCCGGCATCGTCTCCGACCGCCTGCGCTATACCGAAGATTTGTCCAAGATTCCGCCGGCGAGTGCTTTTCTTCAGCGCGCCTTCCAGCGTCCCCAAGTGATCAAGGGCATCATCTGCCACGGCTTGTGGTTGACGGCGCCGGTTCCGGGGCTGGTGAAGGGCCGCAAGTTGACTTGTCACAACAATCTTCATGGCGATGCGCTGGCCTATGGCGCCGAGTTCGTCGATCAGGATGTGGTGGAGGACGGCGACTTGATTACAGCGCGCACCGGCAATCACGCCCATTTGCTCGCGCGCGCCATTCTTAAACGTCTCGGCGCCGTATAAACCAGTAGAGGAGATTGCTATGACCGTGACTGCGGAAGAACGTTTTGTGGCGCACGTAGGCCGACAATACCCCCTTGGCGCGACACCGGATGCCCAGGGAACCAATTTCTCCTTGTTCTCCCCCCATGCGGACTGGGTAGAGTTGCTGCTGTTCGACGCCCATGACGATACCGAGCCGATGCATGTGGTGAAACTGGACCCGAGTATCAACAAGACCTTTCAGTTCTGGCATGTGTACGTGGAGGGCGTCAAACCTGGCACCCATTACGCCTACCGTATGCATGGCCCCTACGATCCGGCCCGCGGATTGCGCTTCGACGAACAGAAGGTGCTGATAGACCCCTACGCCAAGGGCAACACCAAGACGCTGTGGAACCGTGGCGACGCCTGCCGCCCCGGAGACAATCTGGCCACGTCGATCCGCAGCGTGGTGATTGACAGCCACAAGCATAAGCTTAGCCGCGAGCAACTCATTCATCGTCCGATGAACGAGACCATCATTTATGAAATGCACGTAGGCGGTTTTACCCATTCGCCGAGTTCGGGGGTGAAACATCCGGGCACTTTCCGCGGGGTGGTGGAAAAAATCCCTTACCTCAAGGAACTCGGTATCACCGCCGTGGAATTGTTACCAGTATTCGAATTCGACGACACCGAAAAGCGCATCGTCGACGGCAAGGAACTGACCAATTACTGGGGCTACAGCACCATGGCGTACTTCGCGCCCCATCCCGGCTATTGCGTTAATCCTGAGACCGGCAAGCATGTCGATGAATTCAGGAGCATGGTGAAGGCCTTACACGAGGCGGGTATCGAGGTGATCCTGGACGTGGTGTTCAACCATACCGACGAGGGTAACCAGGAGGGACCGGTCTACTCCTTCAAGGGCATGGCCAACAACGCCTATTACTACCTGGTGCCGGACAACCGCGCTTATTACTACGACTACACCGGATGCGGCAACACCTTCAACGTCAACCATCCGATCGGCGAGAAATTCATCCTCGACTGTCTGCGCTATTGGGTCCAGGTCATGGGGGTCGACGGTTTCCGCTTCGATGAAGGCTCGGTATTATCCCGCGGCGAAGACGGCGTGCCGCTCAAGCACCCGCCCGTGCTGTGGCAAATCGAACTGGACGACGTACTGGTGGACAGCAAGGTGATTGCCGAAGCCTGGGATGCCGCCGGCCTCTACCAGGTGGGCCATTTTCCCGGCGCCCGTTGGGCGGACTGGAACGGCAAGTTCCGCGACCATGTGCGCAGATTCGTGCGGGGAGACGCCGATATGGTCGATGGCGCCTCGCTGGTCGGAAATATCGCCTCGCGGATTTGCGGCAGCCCCGATGTCTACCAGTGGAGCCACCATTTGCCGCTCAACAGCGTGAATTTCGTCGATTGCCACGATGGCTTCACCCTCAACGACCTGGTTTGCTACAACGAAAAGCACAACGAAGCCAACGGCGAAGGAAACCGCGACGGCATCAATGAAAACCTGAGTTGCAATTATGGCGTCGAGGGGCCAAGCGACGATCCACAACTGGAAAAGCTGCGCGATCGCCAAGTCAAGAATTTCGCGGCCATCCTGTTGCTTTCCCAGGGCGTACCCATGCTGCTGATGGGCGATGAAGTGCGGCGCAGCCAGCGTGGCAACAACAACGCCTACTGCCAGGACAACGAGCTGAACTGGTTCGACTGGAATCAGGTGGAGAAAAACGCCCATCTGTTCCGTTTCTGGAAATGGATGATCGATTTCCGCAAACGCCACACTGCGGTTCATCGCCCGCGTTATTTCACCGGCGAAACCAATGCGCGCGGATTGCCCGACATTTCCTGGCATGGCACCCGCATCGGGCAGCCTGACTGGAGTCCCGGGAGCCGGGTGCTGTCGTTCACCCTGGCCGGTTTCAACGGAGAAGCGGATATCCACGTCATCATGAACATGTATTGGGAACCGCTGGAGTTCGAACTGCCGAAGATCACGGATCGAGGATGGCACCGGGCGATTGATACCGCGCTGGATTCGCCTGACGACATACTCGAGCCGGGAAAGGAACAGGCAAGCGCCGATACAGCCTATCGGGCTCAGGGGCGTAGCGTGGTGGTAATGATTTCAAAATGATCCATAAACTTGGCTTCGTGCGGCGAATTCTCGAAGCTGGTTCAACATGTAGTCCAAGACAAATAGAGGAGAAGTAAATGGGACAGACCAATTTCGAGTTTTCCGACACCGTTGCCGGATACGTGACAGACTTCAGTTTCGATTCCAATGTGTTTGGTGTCCAGACATCCGATGGTCGGGATTTCAGGATCAGGCTGTCCTCCTCGACCTATGCCGAACTGGTGCATAACCTGGGGGACTCTTATGTGGATTGCACCGGCCAGATGCGCGACATGCTGGCCCGTGGCCGATTCCTGTATGCGTATGGGGTGTTCTATCCCGACGATGACGGCGCACTGGAAGCCGAGCACCTGATTTTCGTCGGAAAAGGCGAGAGCGAGTTCGTTTTCGAGCAACAGGACTGGTGGATCAAGCAGATCCAGCAATTGGCCAATTTCTACCTCAAGGCGCAGTTCGGCGACGACGAGATCGACTACGCCAACTATTGCACCATGCTCGACCTTTACGGCCACAAGATGGGCAGCACCCGGCAGGAAACCGACACCATTTCGCGCCTGATCTACGGTTTCGCTTCGGCCTACCTGCTGACGGGCGACGAACGCTGCCTGGAAGCTGCGGAGAAAGGTTCGGATTATCTGCGCGAACACTTCCGCGCGGTGGATGCTTCGGAGAATATTTGCTACTGGTATCACGCCGTCGAATTCAGCCAGAACAAAAAGGCCGGGCGCAAAATTCTGGGGTCTAGAATGCCGGAAATTCCCGGTATGCGCGGCGGCCAGATGAAAACCGTGCGCGAGCGCAAACTTTTCACCTCGGAGTTCGGCGACGATTACGACGCGCTCCCGGCCTATGAGCAGATTTACGCCCTTGCCGGCCCGACCCAGACTTACCGCATCACCGGCGACAAGCGCATCCGCAAGGATATCGACATGACGCTCAACCTGTTCGACCGTCATTACCGGGATCACGAGAAGGGCGGCTATTTCTCCCATGTCGACCCGATTACCTTCAGCGGACGCAGCGAAACCCTGGGGCGCAACCGTTCGCGCAAGAACTGGAACTCGGTGGGCGACCATGCCCCGGCCTACCTCATCAACCTGTTGCTGGCCACGGGCGAAAAAGCCCATCTGGACATGCTGGTGGACACCGCCGACACCATTACCGATCATTTCCAGGATTATGAGCACAGCGCCTTCGTGCAGGAAAAATTTCACGAGGACTGGAGCTTCGACCAGCAATGGGGCTGGCAGCAGAACCGTGGCGTGGTCGGGCACAACCTGAAAATCGCCTGGAATCTGACGCGGATCTACCACGTCAACCCCGATCAGAAATATGTCGATTTCGCCAAGAAAATCGCCGAATTGATGCCCAAACATGGCGGCGACCCGCAACGCGGCGGCTGGTACGACGTGGTGGATCGCGAACTGAAAGAAGGCCAGACCATACACCGCTTCGCTTTCCATGACCGCAAGGCGTGGTGGCAGCAGGAGCAGGGCATCCTGGCGTATCTGATCATGGCCGGTTCGTTCAAGGCGCCCGAGTACCTGAAACAGGCGCGCGAATCCACCGCGTTCTACAACGCCTTCTTCCTCGATCACGATGCCGGTGGCGTGTACTTCAACGTGTTCAACAACGGCATGCCCTACCTGCTGGGTACGGAGCGCGACAAGGGCAGCCATTCGATGAGCGGCTACCACTCGTTCGAGCTGTGTTACCTGGCCTCGGTGTACACCAACCTGATGATCACCAAGCAGCCGATGGATTTCCACTTCAAGCCCAAGCCCGGCGGATTCAAGGACAACATCCTGCGGGTTTCGCCCGATTTGCTGCCCAAAGGCTCGATCAAGATCGAATCCGTCACGGTCAACGGCGAGGATTACAAGGATTTCGACGCCGACGGTCTGACGGTAAAAATCCCGTCCTCGACGGAAGCGGTCAAGATCAAGGTGCGCATTGCCCCGACACAGGGGCTGGATCACTTCAACTCCATCGTCACCATGAAGGACAAGACCGCCATCATCACCCTGACCGGCGATCTGGATGCCAGAGCCATTCCGTTCTTCCGCGGCAATCTGGAAAAAGTGATCGCAGCCAACCCGGAGCAATTGGTGATCGATGCCAAGGGCTTACAGACCATGGTTTCCTCCGCGGCCAGGGCGCTGATTTTTGCCAAACAGAAGCTGAGTATCGATGACGAGGTTGTCATCGTCGGCGCGAATGACGCGGTCAAGACCTTGTTGAATCAGGATGAGTTCAGCGAAAGCGTGGAATTCGCCGATGCATACAAGGGTTGATTTCAGGAATAGCTGTTTTGAAGATCCGAAATTTTACTTGAGGAGCACACCATGAAAAAGACGACTTACCTTCAATCGCTGCTGGCACTGGCACTAGGGTTCGCGACCACGCAGACTCTGGCCGCCCAGCCTGCTAACGACTTCTATCTTTCGTTGGGCGCGGGCTATCAACAGCGTTCCGACGCGGACGATTCCGCGGGAACGGCCAGGTTCAAGGACGGTGCATTGTTCAGCGGGGCCTTGGGCTACAAATTCAACGCCCTTCGCCTGGAAGCAGAGGGCTTGTACTTGGTGAACAATTTCAAGGGTACCGACCCCAAACCGAGTCCATTGGGCGACCTTCCGTACGAGAGTTCGGGCGGCGACGCGGATGGCAAGGCATTCATGGCCAACATTTATTACGACTTCGACTTCGGCAGCGCGCTCAAACCCTATATCGGCGTCGGCGTCGGCGGCCTGAAAGGCAAGATCAACGGGCTTTCAACCCAAGGCATGAAAAATGTCCCGCCACCTATCGGCCCCATCGTCGTCTATGCCGAGAGTCAATGGGTTTTGGCCCGCCAGGTCAAGATCGGGGCAAGCTACTCCCTGACCCCGCGCACCGACCTGTTTTTCGGCTATCGCTATTTCAAGAGCAATGATTTCGATTACACCCTGACTTTCTCCGGCGACACGATTCATCCTAATGCCGAATACCATATGGGTGAAATCGGCCTGCGGATCAACTTCTGACCACCACCCTGCCGGGTTCCACCAACCCGGCAGGTGTGCCAAATCATTTCCTAACCCTGCCGAATAGTTGTTAATAGGGGAGTAACAATGAAATACAAACTCTTGGGAAGAAGCGGTCTGCGCGTTTCCGAGTTGTGCTTGGGAGGCGCCACTTTCGGCACCAACTGGGGACCCATCGGTTCTGACAAGGAAGAAAGCCGGAGAATACTCGACGCCTTCGTAGAGGCCGGCGGGAACTTCGTCGACACGTCCAACCGCTATCAGGAAGGGATGTCCGAGGAATTCCTCGGGGATTTCATTGCCGCAGACCGTGACTGGTTTGTACTGGCCACAAAATATTCGCTTTTCGACGGCGTCTCCAATAAGAACGACCCCAATGCGTCCGGCAACCACCGCAAGAATCTGGTACGTTCCGTTGAAAGCAGTCTGAAAAGGCTAAAGACCGATTACATCGATCTCCTGTGGGTGCATATCTGGGACTTCACCACCCCGATTGAGGAGGTGATGCGCGCCCTAGACGATCTGGTACGCGCCGGCAAGATACTTTACGTGGGCGCTTCCAACCTGCCCGCCTGGCTGATCGCACAAGGGAACACCATGGCGCAATTCCAGAACTGGTCGCCCTTTATCGCCACGCAGGTGGAGTACAGCATCGTCGAGCGTTCCTGCGAGCCTGAATTCCTGCCTATGGCCCATGCGCTCGATATTGGGTTGGTGTGCTGGTCGGCGACAGGAGGCGGCGTCACGACCGGGAAATACAATGGCAAACTGGCGCCGGGTATGCCCCATCGCCTGGTTGACGAGGTTGATCCTGCCAAGTCCCACTGGTGGCATAAAATGGCCGAACGCAACCTGGCCGTGATGAGCGAGGTGATCAAGGTCGCCGATGAAATCGGCCGCTCGCCCGTCCAGGTATCCCTGCGCTGGCTGATGCAGCAGAAACCGGTGACGATTCCGCTGTTTTCCGCGCGCACAGTTGCACAGTTGAAGGAAGATATCGCTTGCGTGGATTTCACCTTGAGCGACGAGCAAATGGCCAAACTGGATAGTGCCAGCGCCCAGGCGATTTCTCCGATCATGCCGGAATCCGGCCCCTATCCCTACCCGATGCTGGAGTACGGCAGCCCTGCACTCCCCGAGTTTTATTCCCGGGGTTTGTTGTTCGGAAATGTCGAGGAAAAAATCATCAACCATCGCCGCGTGTATCCCTTCAAGTTTCAACCCAAACGCGGCTGATGATATTCCGGGATGCTGCCGTTCTCCGTCACGGACGAGCGGCAATACGCTCCCGATGGTACTTTGAATTACAGGGGGCTATATGAATGAGAATACGGTTTTCGACTATGTCATTGTTGGCGCGGGTGCTGCGGGCTGCGTCATCGCCAACCGTTTGAGCGCAAAACCCGATGTCCGGGTGCTGCTGCTCGAAGCCGGCATTCCCGACGATCCGCCGGAATTTCTGGACGCCCGCGCCATCGTAAAAACCTGGAATCCGGCCTATGACTGGGGCTACGTTTCCGAGCCCGTTCCCGCCCTCAATGGGCGCAAGATCAACTTGATGCGCGGCAAGGTTCTGGGGGGCAGCACGTCCGTCCACGCCATGCTGCACGTGCGCGGCAACCGCCGCGACTTCGATGCCTGGAATCACCTGGGCAACGAGGGATGGGGCTATGAAGATGTGCTTCCCTATTTCATCAAGTCCGAAAATTTCGATGGCGGCGCTTCCCACTATCACGGTGCAGGCGGGCCGTTGAGCGTTTGCCGCAACCCGGCTCCCACCATCGCGGCCAAGGCTTTCCTGGACGGGGCGGTGGAACTTGGCTTCAAGGGGCCGGACTGGGATTACAACGGCGAAATTCAGGAACGCTCCGCCGCGCGCTACCAACTGGTCATTACCAAAGACCTCAAGCGCGCCAGTGCTTCCCAGGCGTTTCTTCACCCCGTCCTGAATCGCCCCAACCTGACCGTTCTGACTGGGGCGGAAACCACACGCATCCTGTTCGACGGCAAAACCGCCATCGGCGTGGAATATGTCAGGGCCGGCAAAACCGAACAGGCGACGGCAAGATGCGAAGTCATCGTCTCGGCGGGGGCCTACCATAGCCCCAAACTGCTGATGCTGTCGGGGCTAGGCGACGCCGAGCACTTGAAAGCCATGGGCATCGATGCCATCGAAAACTTGCCGGGCGTCGGACAGAATCTGGTCGACCATGTGCTGCTTCCCTTGCTCTATCGTTCGAAGCAGGACTTGCCCGAACCCGACTTCATCGCAGAGGCCGGACTGTTCGCACACTCCCGTGCGGGCATGACCTCCGCTTCACCGGATTTGCAGGTGAACTTCAACGCCGGAGTCCATGCCATCGCCCCTCCCGGCATCGGACAGTTCTTCATGTTCGTGATTGTGCTTATCCAGCCGCAAAGCCGGGGAAGCATCACGCTGCGCTCCGCCAACCCTGCCGATGCTCCGCTGATTCAGCCCAACTACCTGGACTGCGAGACGGACATCGAAGTGCTGCGGCAAGGGATCGAATTGTCGCGCAGCCTGGCGCGCACCAAGGCGCTGTCGGGATTCAGCGATGGCGAACTCAATCTCGGGCTGGAAAAAAGCGAAGCCGAGATTCGCGATTTCATCCTGAATAACGGTTCCACCATCTGGCACCCTGTCGGCACCTGCAAAATGGGGCGCGACGCCATGGCCGTGGTCGATCCGCAGCTGCGCGTACATGGCATACAGAACCTGCGTGTCGCAGACGCCTCCATCATGCCCACCATCACCGCCGGCAATACCGCAGCGGCCTGCATGATGATCGGCGAGAAGGCGGCGGACATGATCCTTGCTGGAGCGTGATCGAGAACTGCTACCTAGGAGAGGACGATGACGCTATTGCTATGGAGTTTTCTCGCCGGGATAGCAGGATCGCTGCTGATGGACCAGGCCGGCGGCTATGCAGCTAGGCGCGGGATCACCACGGGGGTGGACATCGCCTTGGTGGGGCGCTGGTTCCTGGGCATGTTGCGCGGGCGCTTCATCCACGCCGACATTCGCCTATCCCCCGCCATCGAGAACGAAGTCCGGGCGGGATGGACATTTCATTTCCTGGTCGGCGGCGGCGCTGTCGCGCTCCCCTATCCATTGATATTTATGTTGTTGCAATCGCCGGTACCGGAAAACAGCTTTCTACCTGGGTTGCTTTACGGCTTGGTCACGGTGGTGCTGCTTTGGTTCGTCATGTTGCCGGCCTTTGGCTGGGGAATGTTCGGAAAAAACGGGCCGCCCGCGACCAAGGTGGTGCTGGCCGGCCTGCTGACCCATTTTTGCTATGGGATCGGACTTGGCGCAGTGATGACAGTCGCGTTGAAAACGGGGTTAGCTTAGCTCCACTTGAATTCTCACATTTGAAATGTCTTGAAAGGAGAACGCAATGGCGTCACAACTGATGGAATCCGAAGTTCGGGAATTGACCGCGGAGTGGTACCGCAAACTCGATGTTCACGCCCCGCTGGTGGAGGTACTCCCGCTCTTGGCCGAAGAGGGGGTGGAAATGAAATTCCCCGAAGCGACCTTGCACGGCCTGGCTGAATTCGAGGGCTGGTTTGAAAGAGTGATCCGTATTTTTTTCGACGAAGTACATCGTCTCAAGGAGGTGACGGTCAAGCTCAACGGCGATACCGCCGACGTGCATGTCGTCGTGGAATGGCAGGCCAGCGTATGGAATCCCCCCGCCGCCAACAGCGCCAGGATCATGCTGGATGCCGACCAGACCTGGATTGTGAAGAAATCGCCCAAAACCGGCAAAGCGGTCATCTCCACCTATATCGTGAATTCCCTAAATTACCACGAGGGCTCGGCCAAACTGTGATTGCTGCCACGCCTGTGAACATCCTGGGCCACCGTAATATTATTTTGAAATATTGTGAGGGTTGATTTATGAAAAACGTACCGGATTCCCCCTTGGGGAAAATGTATAAACAGCATATCCAACTGATCCTGGACAAGAATATTGAAGCCTTGCTGGATCAGTACACGGATGATGCGCTGCTGATCAGCAGCTTTATGAAAAAACCGATAATTTATCGAGGACGCGACCAGTTGCGCGAACACATGCAAGGCATCCTCGGGATAGATGGACTGGAAACGGAGATCATTTTCTGGTCAGAAACCGAAAATCCCCAGACTTTGATGATTACCGAACAAATCACCATGAAGACCAAAGATGGCGAGGCTCACATGCGCTTCGCCGACAGTTGGGTGTTGCGGGACGGCAAGATTGCGATTCATTTCGCCGGGATGGTCCAACATCCCGATGGCAGCCTCGCCTAGCCCGCCTGCAAAGGAGCTGACAAATGACGACAACGAATTTTTCCCATATCGGACTGACATGCAAGGATCCGCTTGCGATCGAAAGGTTCTATACCAAACATTTCGGCTTCAAGCGGGTGAGGGTCTATGCACCCGGCCCGGATCAGGTGGTTATCATCAGTTCCGGGAATCTGTCTTTTGAACTTTTCAAGGCAACCGAGACATCGCCCCTTCCCCCACCGGAAAAAAGCGGCTATGAATTCTCCGGCTGGCGCCACGTCTGCTTTGCCGTGGACAACCTCGATGCCAAGTTGACGGAAATAGGGGATGACGCCAAACCGACCCTCGGCCCTGCCGACATGGGTCAGTTTATCCCCGGCATGAAAGTGTGCTGGCTGGCCGACCCAGAAGGCAATATTTTTGAATTGAACCAAGGCTATATTGATGAAGCCAACCCGCCGCCCCTTCCCTGACAAGGAAATATAATAACTGCCACCTTCCAGGGTTGCCACGGCATTGATTACTCAATCATTCGCCGTGGCCAGCGCGGCTGGTCACGCAAATTTGAATTCAGGCAATATGTTGTACCATGCACGCTTCGCCAATGTAATTGCCTGCTCGAGAACCACATGCCGGAACGCCTTGCCCCTATAAAACTCCGCTTGCACGGCTGGTTGGAAATTTCCGACCCGCATGACAACGCCACCAAGATATTCAACGGAATATTATTCGGGCTGATCACCCTGAATGTATTGGCCGTAGTCATAGAAAGCACCCCGCAAACCCCTCACACGCATCAATGGCTGCGCGACTTCGAGACCATCTCGATGTGGATATTCACACTGGAATATTTCACCAGATTCTGGACCTGCAACGAAAACCCGCACTACGCTCACCCGGTAACCGGTCGCCTGCGCTACTCCTTTACGCCATTGTCGCTGGTGGATTTCCTTACTATTTTGCCTTTTTGGTTGCACATGGCGGGGATCAACGTATCCATGTTGCGCATGATGCGTTTTTTCCGCTTGCTGAAGTTCGCCCGGCTGGTGCGTTACAGCAAGGCATACCGGTTTATCGCCAACTCCCTGTTTTCCAGGAAAGACGAGTTCCTGGTGTCTTTTTTCCTCATGTTGGTTGTCCTGCTGGTGGCTTCATCGCTGATGTATTTCGCCGAACATGAAGCCCAGCCAAAAGTGTTTTCAAGCATACCCGCCGCATTCTGGTGGGGAGTGGTTACTTTCACGTCCGTTGGATATGGCGATGTTTACCCGATAACCGCCCTGGGCAAGGTTATGGGGGGACTATTCGCAATTGTCGGAATTAGCGTATTTGCACTCCCGACAGCGATCCTTACGGCGGGCATGCTTGACCAGATTCATGTAGAAAGGAAGAATGACAGTCCTGGCAACGATAAGGGATAAATACACCGTGTACAATGGTCATTGCTTACCTTGGATGCAAAATTTAGATCAAAGTATCAAGGGGTTTGCTTGCGCCCCAGACAAAATCGAGTGACATCAGCCAGAGAGATATTTTAATGATCAGGTCAATACTAAAAATTCCGTTTTATCTTGGGAAACTTTTCCGCTGTATCTCGTTAGTGTTGCTGCTTGCCGTCACCAGCCACGCGCTGGCAACACAGCCCCCTACACCACAGTGGATAGGCCAGGAAATCCAGAAAATCACCGAGCGTGGTTATATCGTGGTTGCGATGCCATCTACCGATTCCCCGCCTTTCTTCTTTGAAAAGGATGGCGAGATGATGGGAATAGACGTTGAACTGGTCGAAGGGCTGGCAAAAGATTTGGGGGTGGAAGTGCGTTACAACCGCTCGGGGAAGTCATTCAACGATGCAGTCAACCTAGTCGCCCAAGGGGAGGCCGATATGGCTTGGTGCAAGCTGAGCCGCACCATGAATAGAGCAAAGATTGTCAATTTTTCAAAACCCTATCTGGTCTTGCACCAGGCCATGGCACTCAATCGAGTGCGGCTTGCCGATCTGACGAAAACGGGGCGTACCATTCCCAATATCGTCAGAGATTTTGACGGCACTTTAGCGGTAATCGAGGGGTCGTCTTTTGTAGGCTATGCCAAACAGAATTTTCCCAAGGCCAAAGTGGTGGAAGTCAAGGATTTTAAAGAGGTTGTCAATGCGGTCAGATCAGGGACTGTAACAGCCGCTTATCGTGACGACTTCGAGATCAAACGTCTGATCAAGGTTGATCCAACCATTTCGCTTACCGTGAGAACCATCACCTTAACGGATCTTGAGGATACGCTCGGCGTCGCGGTACGCCCTGCGGACATTCAGTTGCTGGCGTTCATTAATATGTTTCTCGATAAGCAACCGGAAAGATTGACGGTGGATAAAATTCTCAAGAGGTACGAAAAATGGCTGAAATAGCCCGCAGACATATTTTCATGGCACCGCCCCAAAGAATTAAAGCGACAAGAAAGTCCTGGGCAACTTCCACAAGCCGGCTCGCCCCGACGAGCGGGACGGGAGGATCGATCTGCCGCACCGACTTTCGCAACTTAAACAGGTAGGTTTCGATGACACTTTATATTGGCGACACTCCAAGAAAAATCCAACGCTGGGCGCTGAACCCGATCGTGGTTACGTTGAGCATTATCTTGGGCGGACTAGCTGGATATTTCTCCCCAGAAACCGGAAAAAACATCGGGTTCCTCGGCACCTTGTATGTCGATCTCCTGAAGATGATCGTCCTTCCCTTCATGCTTTCAGCGGTGGTTTTCAGCCTGAGATCTATTTTCGTTAAATCGGAAAACATGGGGGCGCTGCTCCAAAAAATATTCAAATGGTATATCGCTTCCCTGGTGTTGGTCGCCATTATCGGGATAGGCTCGGCGCTGCTGGCCAAACCTGGTTCCGGGCTGGACGAGGCCACCTTGAGAGCTTTTGGCAACCTGATTCAATCCGACCAAAGCACCACCACCGACATGGAAATCACCCTGTCAGGTCACACGGTGGAGGAACATTCCGTTTCGATGATGGACAAAATCATCAAGCAAATGATCCCGAGTAACATTTTTGCCGCGCTGAGCAACGGAGACACCGTAAAAGTGCTGGTGTTCGCCCTACTCTTCGGGCTGGCGATAGGTCACATCCCCGCCAAACTCTCTGATGCACTGACGCTCTCTCTGGAAACCATTTACACCGCCTGCCAGCGATTGACGCAGTGGTTTAACCTGCTATTGCCAGTGGCGTCCTTCTCCATGGCTGCCGAACAACTGGCTACAACGGGCCTGGAACCGATGCGGATCATGCTGAAGTTTCTTGAAGTTTTCCTTCTGGCAACCTGCGTGGTGCTGGCGCTCGGCATTTTTGCCATATGGCACAGGAGCGGACATTCACTAAGCGAAGTACTGTCATCCCAGCAGGAAAGCTTTTTCATGGCCATCTCCACGCGCAACAGCACGGCATGTATGCCCAACATGATCGAAAGCCTGATTTGGCGCTTACGCTTCAACAAGTCAGAGGTCGAGTTGCTGGTCCCGCTAGGCATTTCGATACTTCGCCTCGGCCCAGTGGTTTACTACACCATTGCAACCATCTTCATTGCCCAGCTCTACGGCCGGGTATTAACGCCGAGCGAAATCATGCTGGTGTTTGCTGTTTCGATTCTGGCGGGTATCGCTTCCACCGGCATGACCAGCATCGTGGCGGTAGCCCAAACCAGCGTGGTATGCGCATATCTGGGGCTGCCATTCGAGGCGGCTTTTGTATTGTTCGTTGCAGTAGACCCTGTGGCGGACATGTTGCGCACCGCCATGCTGGTCATAGGAATCAACGGCGTTACCGCTTTGATCTGCACCAGACCCGATGAAGCGCATGTGCACGGAGCACATGAAAGCACCGCGTTACAGGCAGAAAGCTGATGTCCACACATATCCTCGGCATACTCGGTGGCCTGGGTCCGCTTGCGACAGTCGATTTTCTGTCCAAGGTGGTGGCGCTGACGCCTGCATCCTGCGACCAGGAGCATTTCCCCTGGGCAGTGATCAGCCTGCCGCAGACCCCCGACAGAACCATGGCGATATTGCATGGGGGCGAATCGCCGCTGCCCTATCTGTCGAGCGCGGTCAGACGTCTGAACGGGCAAGGCGTTTCCGCTATTGTCTTACTCTGCAATACGGCCCATCACTGGTACGACGAGTTGCAGCAGCACAGCCAGGCGCCCATATTGCACATTGCCGATGCCGCAATCGCCGCTCTGTCAGGGTGCGTGCCAAAGACGGAAGTGGGCATTCTGGCCACCCGCGGCACGATTTTCTCCGGCTTTTACCAGAGAAAACTGGCCGCTGCGGGCTTCGTGCCGTTGATCATGGATGACGTCGGCCAACAGGATGACGTGGATGAATGCATCCGCCTGGTAAAAGCGCACCAAATCGCCGAGGCGGGAAATTACCTAAAGCTGGCCCTGGATGCCAGCGCGCAGGCCGGCTGTCGCGCAGTCATCATGGCCTGCACTGAGATACCCGTCGCCTGCAATACTTTGAGCGACCAGGATGGACTGTTGGTTGTCGATGCCAATCTGGAATTGGCCAGAGTATGCGTCGAGCATTTCAAGAAAAGGCAAAACAATGTCCTTGCTTCACATCCTGCATAAACTGCACAGCCCCCCGGCACTTTTGACCCTGCTCGCGCTTGGGGGCGTCACCGGCTACCTGGCGCCTCATTTCTCGCATTCGCTGCACTGGCTATTGCATGCTTACGAAATGTTGCTTGGCATGGTCATTTTGCCGTTCATTATCGCCGCCGTGACTTTAAGTTTACGCCGTCTGTTCCATATGAACAGCGCTAGACGGGTGACGCTGCGCATTGCGCTACTGGTGCCACTCATGGTTGTGGTGATCTCGTTGATTGGTGTCGGGGTGGGCGTAATGACGGGACCAGGGCGGAATCTTTCGCAAGAATCCCTAGTGGCATTCAACCAGATGGTAATGAGCAAGGCAACAGGGGATACGCTGGAGCATGAAATCGAGTTGTTCGCGGTGGAAGAGAAGAAATCCGCTTTTCTCCTCAATGATCATAAAATCCTGGAAAGAATTATTCCGACGAATTTTTTCAATGCGTTACAGGATGGCGAAGTTCTAAAAATCATCATTTTTTGTACCTTGCTCGGCATTGCCATCGGCGTAACACATGGCAAAGTCGAAGACTCATTATCCAAAACCCTGGAAGGCGTTTACGCCGCCAGCAGCAAACTGATAAGCTGGATCACCCACGCGATTCCGATCATGGCGTTTATTGCGGTGGCGACCTCCGTATCGAAGGTCGGCCCCGCTGCGATCCTCGCGACCTTCAAGTTTATCCTGATATTTTCCGTCAGCGCCTTGATGCTGTCTGCGCTCTTTTCGTTGATTGTGATTATCCACGGACGCGTAACAGTACGTGATTTTACCAACGCAATGATTCCTCCCTTGCTGCAAGCAGTGACGACGCAGAGTGTCGTCGCAAGCGTCCCTCAGACGATAGAAGCGATGGTGGAAAAGCTGAGATTCGATCCCAAGTTAGTGGAACTGGTCATCCCGCTGTGTGCAACCCTGCTGCGCTCTGGCCCGGCTTTATACTTCGGCATTGCGACCATATTTATCGCCCAAATGTATGACGTCCATATCGGTTTGGCGGAGGTCATCCTTATTACCCTAGGCGCTTCCCTTGCGGCCTTCTCGTCTGCCGGCGCACAGGGTGCGGTCACGATTTCCTTCGGCATCATTGCGTGCGAATTCGTCCATCTGCCGTTTGAGGCAGCGATGATCTTCTTCATTGCCATCGATGAAATCGTCGATGCGCCGCGCACCACGCTTAACCTCGCGGCAGGAGCTGCATGTGCGGCCTTGATGGCCAGAGCCAACGATGGCGAACAGGAGCCGGAACTGATCGATTTCAATGCCAGCATGTTGTCTTACAAGGGGATCAAGCAGGGCAAATAGCCGCCAAGTGAGGCTTGGCTCCAACCATAGCCTCGCATGGCGGAACCGCTTCAAGCTGCTTTCAGGCCATTCACGAAATACATTTCCACCAGCCCCTTCCCTTTCACCTCCAGCTTTCCGCGCGGCTCGCATTCGAAAAACTCCTTGACCAGATCATAGGTGGCGCGGGAAATATTCACCCGCCCCGGGTCGCTCGCCGATTCCATCCTGCTGGCGGTATTGACGGTATCGCCCCAAACGTCGTAACTGAATTTTTTCTTCCCGATCACGCCCGCAACCAGCGGCCCGCTATGCAGCCCGATGCGTTCGTTCCACACCGCCCCTGCCGGCTGGAACCCGTCAATGGCGATATTCCTGATGGCGTCGCGCATTTCCAGCGCCGCGCGGGCAGCCATCACCGCATGGTCGGGTTGCGGGCGGGTAACGCCCCCAGCGCACATATAAGCATCGCCTATGGTTTTGATTTTTTCCAGGCCGTACTTGTCGACAATCCGGTCGAACAGGGAAAAACAGTAATCCAGCCGCTCGACCAAATCCTTGGGAGACATGGTTGAAGAAATTCGGGTGAATCCGACAAAATCCGCAAACAATACCGTTGCCGATTCGACATACACCGGCTCGGCCCGCCCGGTTTTTTTCAGTTCTTGCGCGACTTCCACCGGCAGAATGTTTTCCAGTAATTTTTCCGCTTCATCGTAGGCCTCGTGGAGCAATTTTTCGAAGAATTCGCTGACCGCAAGCTGATACTCGTTGCTCTCGGCGAACAATATCTTCCAGCCTTTTTCGTGATTGATTTCCTTGATGGAATAGACGATCTCGCGCAGCACCTCCCGCATATTATTTTCAAACTTGAGAAAGGTTGCAGGAGACCATTCCTGCGCGTGATAGTCGTATTTGCCGTGGAGTTCGAAAATCTTGTCGTGATATTTTTGGTAGGAATCGGGATCGTCCCAATGCTTGAGTCGCAAGATCCTTTCCAGGAAAACAATGTTATAGGCCTCAAAGGAAAAGGTCTTGTACTTGACCCCCACCTGATTGAGTTGGGTCCATTTGTCGATGAAATTATAGGGAGCTGGCTGGCCTTGCTCGATGCTGGGAAATTCTTCGCACAGGCGGCGGATCAATTCCTCGTTGATCTGCCGGGGCGTTTTTCCATCGAACTGGATATCGTCAATGTATTGCGATGGTTTCTTCAGTTCGGATTGCAAATGAAGATAAAAATATCGGGCGATTTCCCTGGCAATGATTTGACGTTCCATAAGTCACGCTAACCCTAATAAAGTTAAGCCGCTAATCTGCACCGTCCCGCAAGCGGGAAACTACCTTTCCATCCGGTCGATGGACTGCTGGAGCGCCAGCGGAGAAATGCTGACTTCCCCCAGATAAGGGTGATCGAGAGCGGCGATGAGTACGATCACCAGCCCCGCGAGCGCCGCAGTGAGTCCGCTCATCAACTGGTGGCGGCGTTTCTCCAGACCGAAGAAAAAAGTGAATCCCACCGTACCCACCGTACCGAGTATCACCACCCACCACACCGCCTGCTCGATGCTGTCCTCGGTATAGAAGATGCGTTCCCGCCGCACATCGAGCAAGCCGCTCATCAGCGTCAGCATTTGCGCGTGGATATTCTGCTGCCCCATGGTGGCCGGTTCGTAATGGACGACCATCTCCTGCAAGCGCGCTATCGCCGGCCATGCCTGGGTGGGAACCCGGCCTTGGCGCATGGCCGGCCATTCCTCCCTGACCACGGTCTCGCCGTAGGTTCTCGCGGCGTGGCGGATATTCCCGCCGACCTCCGTCGGCAATCCATAGGCCATGCGCTGAATATCGCCCAACATGCTCGCCTCGCGCGCCACCACCATTTTCGCCTTGTCGTAGTTTTCCCACGCCATGATCGCCACCGAGGCCAGCAGTACGGCGTAAATCACCCCGATTATGGCGCTAATGAAGCCGACAATATCGTTATGCGCCCGCCGCACCGGCAGTTCGTCCAAACGGCTGACAACCTCGATGCCGACCACCGCAAACAAAACACAGAGCAGGACTACCGCAAGGCCACTGAGCCAGGTCGGGAAATTGTAGAATTGTTCCAACATCATCATCCTTCGCTGAATTTAGCCCCAATTTAAGTACTGGTGTTAATAAAGCTTAAATGGTTCAAGTTTGCATGATAAAGCCAGCTGAAGCTCCTGGTAAATTTTTTGTTAAACCGCTAGTCCACGTTTCGCATCCGGCCAGCTCCCCCACGAGAAATAGGCTATTATGGAATTCATATTCCAAAATAATAACGAGCGCGTAAGGATTGCCATGAAATTCGCGTTACCCGCCCATCTGGCCGGGGATTTCTGGGGCGGCCTGGCGGCAATGCTGGTAGCATTGCCGTCCGCGATTGCCTACGGCGTCACCATTTACGCTCCACTGGGCGGCTCCTATGCAGCCTACGGCGCGCTGGCGGGCATCCTGGGTGCCACTGCGTTAGGCTTGATCGCGCCCATGCTGGGCGGCGCCAACCGCCTGATCACCGCGCCCTGCGCCCCGGCAGCGGCGGTGTTATCGGCCTTCGCCATCGAATTCATCCACCAGGGCGTCCACCTGGAACCCCTGCTGTTGATGCTGATCCTGCTGGGCCTGCTGGCCGGGCTGCTGCAAGTCGTTTTCGGCGCGGTCGGCTTGGGACGCCTGATCAAGTACATGCCCTACCCGGTGGTCAGCGGCTACCTGAGCGGCGTCGGCCTCTACATCATCGCCAGCCAGGTGCCGAAATTTCTCGGCGCACCCAAGGGGATGCATTTTTGGGAAGCGCTGGCATCGAGCGCAGACTGGCACTGGCAAGGCATCGTGGTCGGCGCGGTGACGATGGTCGTGATGCTGGGCGCCACGCGGATCACCCGCGCCGTTCCCGCCGCCATCCTCGCCCTGCTGGCCGGGGTGCTCGCCTATTTCGCCCTGGGCCTGGCCGACCCGGCCCTGCTGACGTTGCAGGGCAACCCGCTGGTCGTCGGCAGCCTGGGCGGTGGGGGGAGCGGTTTCGGGGCGGCGCTGGCCGACCGTTGGCAATCCCTAGGCCAACTGGGCGTCAGCGACCTGCAAATCCTGATTTATCCCGCTTTGACCCTGGCCGTGCTGCTCTCCATCGACACGCTGAAAACCTGCGTGGTGCTGGATGCGCTGACGCGCTCGCGCCACGACTCCAACCGGGTGCTGATCGGGCAGGGACTCGGCAACATCGCTTCCGCCGCCATCGGCGGCATACCGGGCGCCGGCACCATGGGTGCCACCCTGGTGAGCCTCTCCAGCGGTGCATCCAGCCGACTCTCGGCAGGCATCGAGGGTGCGCTGTCGCTGATCGCCTTCCTGGCCTTGGGCGCGCTGATCGCCTGGGTGCCGGTGGCTGCCCTCTCCGGGATCCTGATCGTCATCGGCATCCGCATGATCGACAGCCACAGCTTGCAATTTCTCAAATCTCGCTCGACCATCCTGGATTTCGTAGTAATCCTCGCGGTCATCGTCACCGCACTGACGGTCAGCCTGATCGCGGCATCCGGCGTCGGCATCGTCCTCGCGGTGGCGCTGTTCGTCCGCGAAGAGATCGGCGGCAACGTGGTGCGTCGTAAAACCTACGGCAACCAGACCTTCTCCAAGCAAATCCGCTTGGCAGATGAAATGGAAATCCTCTCCCAACACGGCGACCAAGCGGTCATTTTCGAACTTCAGGGCAGCCTCTTCTTCGGCACCACGGATCAGCTCTACAGCGCCTTAGAAGCTGAACTCAAGACGCGCACCTATATCATCCTCGACATGCGCCGCGTGCAATCGGTGGACGTGACCGCCGCGCACCTGCTGGAACAGGTCAAGGACACGATGACGGAACGCAACGGCTATCTCATTTTCAGCCAAATTCCCTTCAACCTGCCCAGCGGCAAGGATGTGCAGCAATATTTCGACCAGGTCGGCCTAGTGCACCCGGAAAGCCCGGTCAGGGTTTTCTGCGAACTGGATGAAGCTGTCGAATGGGTTGAAGACCGCATCCTGGCCGAAGCCGCGCTGCAACGCAGCGAGGAGAAACTGCTCGGCCTGGCGGATTTCGGTCTCTTCAAAGGGCGCAAGGAACAAACCCTGGCCGCGCTGGAAGCTTGCATGGAACAACGCACCTGCAAGGCCGGGGAAAAGATTTTTGCGCGCGACGACGCCGGCGACGAACTGTTCCTGATCCGCCGCGGCGAAGTGCGCATCGTGCTGCCGCTCAACGACAAACAAAGCCGTCACCTCAGCACCTTCGGCCAGGGGGCGTTCTTCGGGGAAATGGCCTTCCTCGACGGCGCCCCGCGCTCCGCAGACGCCCTCGCTTTCACCGACACCGACCTGTACGTGCTCAAGCGCCAGGCATTCGACAAGATCGCCGACGAGCACAAGAAAGCCGCCATCCAACTGCTGGAAGGCCTCGCCAGCACGTTGGCGACGCGGCTGCGCTACGCCGACGCGGAAATGCGCGCGCTCGAAGCGTAGCCAACCGGTGCAAAAGAAATTGATGGGTATGCTCTCTAGCCTGCTGATCGGCGGGCTGCTGGTCTATGCCGGGCTGGCGGCCTATCTCTACCTGTTCCAGGCCAGTTTCGTATATTTCCCCGAAATCCCCTCGCGCCAGGTGGAAAGCTCGCCCGCCGCGGTCGGCCTCGCCTTCGAAGCGCTGAAGATAGCCACCGAGGACGGCGAAAACCTGGACGGCTGGTACGTGCCGGCGCCCAATCCGCGCGCCACCCTGCTGTTCCTCCACGGCAACGGCGGCAACATCGGCCACCGCGTGGAACTGCTCGAAATGTTCCACCACATCGGATTCAACGTGCTGATCGTCGATTACCGCGGCTACGGACGCAGCAGCGGCAAACCAAGCGAAGAAGGCACTTACCGCGACGCCGAAGCGGCTTGGCGCTACCTCGCCGAAACGCGCCGCCTCCCCGCCGACCAGATCGTTCTCTACGGCGAATCGCTGGGCGGCGCGGTCGCCGCCCGGCTGGCGCAACGCCATTCACCGCGCGCACTGGTGCTGTACGCCGCCTTCACCTCTATCCCCGACAGGGCGCATGAGCTCTATCCCTATCTGCCCACCAGCCTGCTCGCCCGCTACCGCTACGACACCCGCGCCGCGCTCGCCGCCACCCGCTGCCCGCTGTTGATCCTGCACAGTGGAGAGGACGAGATCACCCCCTATAGCCACGCCCAGGAATTGCTGGCGGCAGCGGCAGGGTCCAAAAAACTGGTCGAACTGCGCGGCGGACATAACGATGCGCCGTTCGTCAATCGGGAAAGGTTTATGCAAGCGGTGGATGAGTTTCTTCAGGCGACGGGATCCTAGCCGTAGGAAAGCGCTCACATTGTCGTAGAAACGCTGCGCCAGAGTATTGTCATGCTTCTGACGCGACCGAACGGCATACTGGCGGTAACGATATTCAACAAGACAGCCATGACAGCATTTCAAAAAACCTACCCCACCCACCCTGGGTGCCGCTATCCTCACGGCGCCACGCTGGAGGACAATGGGGTCAACTTCTCCCTCTATAGCCGCCACGCCACTAGCGCGGAACTGTTGCTGTATCAAAGCGGCGCCGCGGAAACGCCGTTTCAGATCGTCCGGCTCGATCCCGAGACCAACCACAGCTTCTTCAATTGGCACGTCAAGGTACTCGGACTGCCGCCTGGAACACACTACACCTGGCGCCTGGACGGCCCCAGCGAAGCCGCGGTGCACGGTTGGCGCTTCGACCCGGCGGTGGAACTGGTCGACCCGTGGGCGCGGGAGGTGGATACCCGCTTCTGGGATCGCCGCAGCACCTTGCGGGTTGGCCCGTCGCCTCACCGCTCGATGCGGGCGGTGGTCATGGACGACCGCTACGACTGGGAAGACGACCAGCCCCAGCGCATCCAGACCCAGCAGATGATCATTTACGAACTGCACGTCGGTGGCTTCACCCGCCACCCTTCCTCCGGCGTCGCCCATCCCGGCACTTTCGCCGGCATCGCCGAGAAGATTCCGTATCTGAAGGGGCTGGGCATCACGCATGTCGAACTGCTGCCGGTAATGGCTTTCGACGAAAGCGACGTACCGCCCCAGGTAGCCGAGCTGGGCCTGGAAAACTACTGGGGCTACAGCACCCACAGTTTTTTTGCCCCGCATCCCGGTTACTGTATCCGCGGCAATGGCTGCAAGGCGCGCGACGAATTCCGCGATATGGTCAAGGCACTGCACCGCGCCGGCATCGGCGTGATCCTCGATGTCGTGTTCAACCATACCGCCGAAGGGGGTGCCAGCGGCCCGACGCTCAACTTCAAGGGTATCGGCAACGAAACCTTCTATCATCTCGACCCCGCCGATCGCAGCCGTTACCGCGACTACTCGGGCTGCGGCAACACCCTCAACGCCAATCACCCCTTCGTCGCCCATTTCATCATCGACTGCCTGGAATACTGGGTCGAGGAAATGCACGTCGACGGGTTCCGCTTCGATCTCGCCAGCGCGCTGGCGCGCGGCGAAGACGGCGAACCGCTGCACAACCCGCCGGTGCTGTGGGGCATCGAACTGTCGGATGCGCTGGCCGGCGCCAAAATCATCGCCGAAGCCTGGGATGCCGCTGGACTTTACCAAGTAGGCAGCTTTCCCGGCTATCGCTGGATGGAATGGAACGGTCGCTACCGCGACACCCTGCGCCGCTTCGTCGCCGGCGAAGCGGGACTGACCGGCGAAGTGGCGACGCGGCTGGCCGGCAGCAGCGACCTCTACGCCGCCAACCTGCGCCACCCGATCAACAGCGTCAATTTCATCACCTGCCACGACGGCTTCACGCTATGGGATCTGGTGAGTTACCACCACAAACGCAACGAGGTCAACGGCGAGGCCAACCGCGACGGCTGCGACCATAACATGGGTTGGAACTGCGGCACCGAAGGGGTGAGCGACGATCCCGCCATCTTGGCCCTGCGCCGCCGCCAGGCCAAGAACCATATCGCCCTGCTGATGCTGAGCCAGGGGGTACCCATGCTGCTCGCCGGCGACGAAATGCTGCGCACCCAGCAGGGCAACAACAACGTCTGGTGCCAGAACAACCCGCTCGGCTGGATCGACTGGAGTTGCGCCGAGGACAACGCCGGCATGGTGCGCTTCGTCAGCGGCATGATTGCATTACGTAAACGCCACCCCAACTTGATGCGCAGAAGTTTCCTCGCCGGACAGCGCAAGGCCGGCGAAGCTTTGCCGGACATCGCCTGGCATGGAACGGAGCTGGACGACCCGCACTGGAACGCCTCGTATTGCCGGCAGTTTGCCTTCACGCTCGGCGGGCGCATAGCGGAGGAACCGGCCCTGCACGTGATGATGAACAGCGGCGAAGACGGCCTGGACTTCGAATTGCCGCATTTCGACTGCGGACAGTGGTACCGCGCCGCGGACACTTTTCTCGACGCCCCGGACGACATCCTCGCCCCCGCCGCACAGCCGAACGTGACAGCCAGCCACTACCGCGTGGCGCCGCGCAGCGTGGTGGTGCTGGAGTTTCGGGACAACGGTCAGGCAGTCACCCTCGAACAAGCAAGGGCGTAATAGGCGCCGCCCTATTGCGCCGGACGACTGGGTAAACAGACAGCGCTTTACTCTTATTCCTCCTTGAGCGCCCGCCTCAATATCTTCCCGACCGGGGTTTTCGGCAGGCTGTCGCGGAATTCGATGCTTTTCGGCACCTTGTAGGCGGCCAGGTTGGCGCGGCAATGGGCGCGTACCGCCGCGGCATCGAGCGCCGGGTCTTGCCGCACCAGGAACAGTTTGACCGCCTCGCCGCTGTGCCGATCTGCCACCCCGACCGCCGCCGCCTCGCGCACGCCGGGCAGGCGTAGCGCGACCTCCTCGATTTCATTGGGATAAGCCTTGAAGCCGGACACCACGATCACGTCCTTGCGCCGCTCGGCGAAGCGGATGCTGCCGTCGGGGTGCATCGCGCCGAGGTCGCCGGTACGCAGCCAGCCGTCCGGGGTGAAGGCGAGCGCGGTTTCGTCCGGGCGGTTCCAGTAGCCGCGCATCACTTGCGGCCCCTGCACGGCGATTTCGCCAATGGCGCCTATGGGCAGCAACTGGCCGTCTTCGGCCAGGATCGCCACTTGGGTCGAGGGCAGCGGCAGGCCGATGTCGCCGCTGAATCCCGGGGCATCCACGCGGTTGGCGCAGACGATGGGAGCGGCTTCGGTGAGGCCGTAGCCTTCGACCAGCGGCACCCCCATCAACGCCTGCCAGCGCTCCGCCACGCCGCGCTGGACGGACATGCCGCCCGCCACGGCGAGCTTGAGCGCGTCGCCGTTGGCCTGTTTCACCCGTTCCAAGCCGGAGGTGTGGAGCAGCAGGTCGAACAGGGTATTGACCCCGGTGATGGCGGTGAAGCGGGTCTTTTCCAGTTCGCGCAGGAAACCGGCGACATCGCGCGGGTTGGTGATCAGCAGGTTGTTGCCGCCCCATTTGACGAAGGTCAGCAAATTCGCGGTGAGCGCGAAGATATGGTAAAGCGGCAGCGGCGTGACCACGGTTTCTGCGCCTTCCTTGAGTACCCCGCCGATCCACGCCGAAGTCTGCTCGACGTTGGCGACCAGGTTGCCGTGACTGAGAATCGCGCCCTTGGCCACGCCGGTGGTGCCGCCGGTGTATTGCAGCAAGGCAGTGTCTGCCGGCCCCAGTTCGACTGCTTGCAGGACATGATGAGCGCCTTGGCCCAACGCCTGCCGGAAGGAAATTGCCGCCGGAATTTCCCAGCGCGGCACCAGGCGTTTGATCCGTTTGACCGCGAGATTGACCAGCCAGCGCTTCAGCGGCGGGAACAGGTCGCCGAGCTGGGTGGTGACGACCTGGCGCACTGCCGTACCGGGCAGGGCCTGTTGCAGGGTGTGGGCGAAATTTTCCAGCACCACCACCGCCGCCGCGCCCGAATCGGCCAGCTGGAATTGCAGTTCGCGGGCGGTGTAGAGCGGGTTGACGTTGACCACCACCAGGCCGGCGCGCAGCGCGCCGAACAGCGCCACCGGATATTGCAGCAGGTTGGGCAGCATGATCGCGACCCGCTCGCCCTTTTGCAGCCCGGCTACCTGTTGCAGATAGGCGGCGAAAGCGCGCGACAGGCGCTCGAGTTCGGCGTAGCTGAGGCTCACCCCCAGGTTGGTAAAGGCCGGCCGGGCGGCGAAGCGCGCACAGCTTTGTTCGAGCAGATCCTTGAGGGAAGCGTAACGGTGGATGTCGATGTCCGCCGCAACGCCCGGCGGGTAGTGCGGCAGCCAGATGCGCTCGACTTCGGGAGAATTCACGGTCGGCGCGCTCCGGGAAAAATCACTCGATCAGGCACACCGCCTGCGCCGCGATGCCTTCGCCGCGCCCGGTGTAGCCGAGTTTTTCGGTGGTGGTGGCCTTGACGTTGATGCGCCCGGGTTCGGCGCCCAAATCCTCGGCAATGTATTCGACCATCGCGGGGATATGCGGCGCCATCCTGGGTGCCTGGGCGATGATGGTGGCGTCCAGGTTGACCAGCCGGTAACCCTTTTCGCGCAGCAGGCGCATCGTTTCGCGCAGCAATTTACGGCTGTCGATGCCCTTATAACGGGGATCGTTGTCGGGGAAATGCCTGCCGATGTCGCCCAGCGCCGCCGCGCCGAGCAAGGCATCGCAAATCGCGTGCAACAGCACGTCGGCGTCGGAGTGGCCGAGCAGGCCGAGGGGATGGGCAATCTCCACCCCGCCGATGATCAGCTTGCGCCCTTCGACCAGTTGATGAACATCGAAGCCCTGCCCTATCCTCATGATGCGTCCTTCAGCAGCCATTCCGCCAGTTTCAGGTCGCGCGGATAGGTCACCTTGAAATTGGTGCTGTCGCCGACGACCAGTTTTGCGTCGAAACCCAGCCGCTCCACCGCTTGCGCCTCGTCGGTGACGACTTCCCCGCCCAGCAGCGACAAGGCCCGCGACAGCAGGCCGAAGCGGAACATCTGCGGGGTTTGCGCCTGCCACAAGCCGTCGCGCGCTTCGGTGCGCACCGCCCGGCCGGCGCTGTCGGCGCGCTTCAAGGTATCGGCAACCGGTAGCGCCAGCAGGCCGCCGAACGGGTCGTCGCCGACCTCGGCCAACAGCTTGTCGATCAGCGCGTCGCTCAGGCACGGACGCGCGGCATCGTGCACCAGCACCCAATCCTCGAAACCGACCTCTTGCTGGATCGCCGCCAGGCCGTTATGCACCGACTCGAAACGCTCCGCCCCGCCGCAGCGCAACACCGTCAATTTGGATGAAAAGGCGCTCCAGTCGTATTGCTGCCAGAGTTGGTCGTCGGGCGCCAGCACCACGTAGACGCGGGTAATTTGCGGGTGGCGGCACAACCGTGCCAGCGCGTAATAAATCAGCGGCTTGCCGTTGAGCGCCAGGTATTGCTTGGGCGTCTCCCCGCCCATGCGCGCGCCGCTGCCGGCGGCCGGGATCAATGCATAATAATTGCTCATATTGGCTTGATATATTGAGTAGCGGAATTATAGTTAAACCAGCAACCTGTCCAAGAAAGGCTTCCCATGAGCACCATCCGCCCTCCCGCCGTCGCGGGCGCTTTTTACCCGGACAACAGCGCCGTGCTGGCGCGGGAAGTGGCCACGTTGCTGCAGCAGGCACGCGAGCGCACGACGGCGCCGCACGCCTTGCCCAAGGCATTGATTGTACCCCATGCCGGCTATATTTATTCCGGGCCGATTGCCGCCAGCGCCTATGCCTTGCTGGAAGCGGGCCGCAAAACTTACCGGCGGGTGGTGCTGCTCGGGCCGGTGCATCGCGTGCCGGTGCGCGGTTTGGCGCTGCCCGGAACGGACGCCTTCGCCACGCCGCTCGGCATCGTGACCATCGACCAGTACCTGGTCGAAACGCTCGCCGGGCTGCCCCAGGTGGTGGAATATGCAGCGGCTCATGCCTGGGAACACTCCCTCGAAGTGCAACTGCCCTTTCTGCAAACGGTGCTCGACGATTTCTCGCTGCTGCCGCTGGCGGTGGGCGATGCCACCGCACAGGAGGTCGCGGAAGTGCTGGAGCGAGTATGGGGCGGTGCGGAAACGCTGATCGTGATCAGCTCCGACCTGTCGCACTTCCATGCCTACCGCGAGGCACAGGCCATCGACAGCGCCACCGCGCAAGCCATTCTCGACTTGCAGGTGGGCGTCAGCCACGAACAGGCGTGCGGCGGCACGCCGGTCAACGGCCTGCTGCTGGCGGCGCGCCGGCATGGCCTCCAGCCGCGCTTGCTCGACCTGCGCAATTCCGGCGACACGGCGGGCGACCATAGTCGCGTCGTCGGTTATGCGGCATTCGCCTTTAGCGAGGGAGGCCAACATGCCCAATGATGAACAGGGGAAAATCTTGCTCGCCATAGCCCGTGCCTCCATCGGCAGCGCTTTCGGTCGCACGCTACTACCCGATACCAGCGCGCCCTGGCTGGCCGAAGCGGGTGCCACTTTCGTCACGCTGACCCAGAACGGCGAGTTGCGCGGCTGCATCGGCAGCCTGGAAGCCCATCGCCCGCTGCTGGACGACGTACAAGCCAATGCCCGCGCTGCCGCGTTTCGCGACACGCGCTTTGCCCCGCTGACGGAAGACGAGTTCGACCGCACCCGCGTCGAGGTATCGCTGCTTTCCGCTGTGCAACCGCTGACATTTCGCGACGAGCAGGACGCTCTGGCGCAATTGCGCCCCGGCGTGGACGGCGTATTGCTCGAATACGGCCACCATCGCGGCACCTTTCTGCCGCAAGTATGGGAACAGCTGCCGCGCAAGGAAGATTTCATGGCGCATCTCAAGTACAAAGCGGGATTGCCGCCCGACTTCTGGGCGGAAGGCGTGAAGCTGTCGCGCTACACGGTGGAGAAGTGGAAGGAAAACGCATCATGAGTGAAGAGAAGCTGGAACCCGGCCTTTACCATCCTGCCAACTGGTGGCACCTGCTGGACGACGGGCGCATCCAGTGCGACCTGTGTCCGCGCGACTGCAAACTGCGCGAGGGGCAGCGCGGTGCCTGTTTCGTGCGCGGCGTGTCGGGAGGGCAGATGGTGCTCACGACTTACGGGCGCTCGTCGGGATTTTGCATCGACCCGGTGGAGAAAAAACCGCTCAATCACTTCTACCCCGGCAGCAGCATCTTTTCCTTCGGCACCGCCGGCTGCAATCTGGCCTGCAAGTTCTGCCAGAACTGGGACATGAGCAAGTCGCGCGACATGGATCTGCTGGCCGACCAGGCCGCGCCCGCAGAGATCGCCGCCACCGCCGCCAAATTCGGCTGCAAGAGCGTGGCCTTCACCTACAACGACCCCATCCCCTTCGCCGAATATGCGCTGGACACCGCCGACGCCTGTCACGCGCTGGGCATCCAGACCGTCGCGGTAACCAACGGCTACATGCACGACCAGGCGCGGCGCGATTTCTACGCCAAAATGGACGCCGCCAACGTCGACCTCAAAGCCTTCACCGACGACTTCTACCACAAGCTCACCGGCGCCCATCTCCAACCGATTCTGGATACGCTGGTTTACTTGGTGAAGGAAACGGCAGTCTGGCTGGAAATCACCACCCTGCTGATTCCCGACCATAACGATAGCGACGCGGAAATCGGTGCGCTGGTCAAATGGCTGCACCGGGAACTGGGGCCGGACGTGCCGCTGCATTTTTCCGCCTTCCATCCCGATTACAAGATGACCGACGTGCCGCCCACCCCGCCGGCGACGCTGGCGCGCGCCCGCGACCTGGCGTTGCAAGAGGGACTCAACTACGTCTATACCGGCAACATCCACGACCGCGAAGGCGACACCACGCGCTGTCCGTCCTGCGCAAAACCGCTGATCGTGCGCGACTGGTATGAAATCCTCGACTATCGCCTGACAGCCGACGGACGTTGCCCGGATTGCGGCACGGCGGTGGCGGGCCGCTTCGAGAAGTTCAGCGGCGCGTTCGGCGCGCGGCGCATTCCGGTGGCCATTCACCGAAGTTCCTGATGCCGGAGTAACCCCCACAAAAAACACGAAGACCTGGCCATTGGTTATATAGCCTTGACGATTCGTCATTTGCCGTCCATCCTTAGAAATTATCCCATTTCATGCGGACGGATTGATGCTTGCCTTTGGTCGTTTAATTGGCTTTTTCCGTAACCATTACGGCGCCATCATCATCCTCGGCTTCGGCGTCGTGGTCGCACTGATGGGATGGCTCACGCTATCCAGCCTGTCGAGACTCAACGGCATCCGCGGCAACATCGAAGAAATCGTCACCCAGCACAACGAACATGCCGGGATATTGCGCCAGATGTACCAGACCACGCGCGACCGCTCGCTGCTGCTGCAAAAAATCATCTCCGAACCCGACCCCTTCTCCCGCGACGAACTGGCCGTGCGGGTCGATCAATTGGGTACCAGATTCGCCCAACTGCGTTCGCGTTTCATGGAACTCCAGCTCTCACCGGCGGAAAGGGAGCTGGTGGAGCGCCAAGGCGTCGCTTCCGCCAAAACCAAGCCGCTGCAATATAAAGTCATCGACCTGGCCATGCAGGGGAACCAGGCCGAAGCCCAGCGAGTGCTGGTGCAGGAAGCCATGCCGGCACAGGATGCCGCACTGGCGGCATTGAACGACCTCCAAGGCTATCAGGACACGGAGATCAAGAAACACGCGGAGAAAGCCTACCAGCGCGAAAAAGAGGCCTATGCCTTCCTGCTCGGCGGCGGAATCGGTTCGATCCTGCTCAGTATCACCATCGCGTTTTACGTCCGCTACCAAATCAAGAAACTGATCGCCCGCCTGATGGCGACCTCCCGGAAGCTGGAGGAAAACGCCCGCGAACTCAAATACCAGAAAACCGCGCTCGACCAACATGCCATCGTCAGCATTTGCGATAGCTCGGGGAAAATCACCTACGCCAACGAAAAATTCACCCAGATCAGCCAGTATTCGCCGGAAGAGCTGCTGGGGAAGGATTACTGCCTGCTGAACAGCACGCTGTACTCCCGGAAATTCCTCGACGAGATGTGGCGCACCATCGTCAACGGCGTGACCTGGCGCGGCCAGCTCAAGAGCCGCCGCAAGGACGGCAGCTATTACTGGGAGGAAACCACTATCGTCCCCTTTCTCGACCGCCAGCGCACGCCTTACCAGTTCGTCTCGGTGCGCACCGACATCACGCCGATCAAGGAAGCCGAGGAAGTCCTGCACCGCAGCAAGGAAGATCTGGAACGCATGGTGCAGGAACAAACTACCGAATTGCGCGAAAGCGAGGAAATCCTGCGCAGCATCACCGGGGCGGCTCAGGACGCCATCATCATGGTCGACGACACGGGCGACATTACTTATTGGAACCGCGCCGCCCAGCTGATCCTGGGCTATGCAGAGGAAGAAGCCCTGGGCAGGAATTTGCACCAACTGATCGCACCGGAGCGCTTCAAGGCGCAATATGAAACACCCCTCGCCCATTTTGCCGGCAGCGGCACAGGCGCCTATGTCGGAAAAACCACGGAACTGACCGCTCTGCGGCGCGACGGCATCGAGATCCCGGTCGATGTTTCCCTCTCCACCGTCAACGTACAAGGCCGCTGGAGCGCCATCGGTATCCTGCGCGACATCTCGGAACGCAAGCACGCCGAGGCGGCACTGCAAAAGCTCGCCACCACCGATCCGTTGACCGGTATCGCCAACCGCCGCAAATTCAACGAAACGCTGGAAGCGGAACTGCAACGCGCGGAGCGCCACGATTTTCCGCTGGCGCTGGTGATCATGGACATCGACCATTTCAAGCAGGTCAACGACACCCACGGCCATCCGGCGGGCGACAGCGTGCTCGCCGAGTTTTCACGGCTGATCGAAAACAACATCCGGGTGAACGACCTGTTTGCGCGTTGGGGCGGCGAGGAATTCGTGCTGCTGGCGCCCCATCTCGACGCAGAAAACCTGCTTCAATTCGCCGAAAAACTGCGGATGGCCGTGGAAAAACATCCCTTCCCGGTAGTCGGCAAAGTGACTTGCAGCCTCGGCACCACCCTCTACCGCCCCGGCGAAACCGCCCAGGAACTGGTGGCCCGCATGGACAACGCGCTGTACCGGGCCAAGCAGAACGGCCGCAACCTGGTCGAGCAGTTATAGGGCTAGGACTTGAGCGGAATAATGTTCAGGATCGCCACCGGCTCGTCCTGTTCGAGCCGTTCTGCCAGATCCATCGCCATCGTGTCGATGCCTACCGAGGTAAAAAGATCGTCATCGGTTTCTACCGAGGCGGAATAAAAGTCGCCTTCGTTATCGACGAAAGCAATGTGGTAATGGTTCATGATTTGATCCCCTCCATCAGCGTAGATTAATTGGCGTTCAGCATTTTTTCGAGCAAGCGCTTGACCATCGCGGGTTCGAACGGCTTGTCGCACACCCCCGACACGCCCGCCTGGGCCACCGCCGCCAAGCGGCTTTCATTGCTTTCGCTCGACACCATCAGGATAGGCACCGAGCTTTGCCAACTCTGGGTACGAATGTATTCGGTCAACTCCCTGCCGTCCATTTCCGGCATGTTGTAATCGGTCACCACCAGATCGAAATATTGTTCCTGAATGATGCCCACCGCCTGCTTGCCGTTCTCGGCCTCGGTGAAATATTGTATCCCCAGGTTTTCCAGCACCCGCCGCATGAACGCCCGCGCGCTGCGGCTGTCGTCCACCAGGAGCACCTTGATCGCTTCGAGATCGACATCGCTGGCCACATCCAGCCTGACCTCATCCGGGTTGAGGTAATCCAGCACCGTAGACAGCGCCCTCCCCAGTTGTTCGACGCTGAAGGGCTTGCCGAGAATGGCGCTGGAGCCGCTCTGACGCACCGGTTCCAGATAATGAGGCCGGGTTTCGCTGGATACCAGGATGAATGCGATATTTTTCGTCCAGCCATCCGCGCGCATCCGCCCGACCAGATCGCCCCCCGTCATGTCCGGCAAGTGCATGGCGCTGATGACCACGTCGGGACGATTTTCCACCATCGCCTGCAACGCGCTCGCCCCCTCCCTAAACACGGTGGTGGACGGGACGCCGAGGCTTTTCAGGTGCGCCTCGATGAATTGGGACTGGGCTTTGGAAGGCTCGACCACGAAAACGTTCAGTTCGCCGATACCGGTATGAAACGCCATGAATCTCTCCGTTTGGACACTCGCCCGGAAAGCCGGAGAGCATAGGGAATGATCGAAAATGCTAACACATTCATTTTCGCTAATGCCGCCTTGAAACACCAGCGAAAGTTTTTGGAAATGCCCGAGACCGCCGTTGGGCTTGAAAGAAAATATGGCACCGCCTGGGCATTAGCCGCGGCGACAAATGAAATTAATTGCCGATGTTCAGGAACGGCTGGGTCGAGAAATAGAGCACCATGGCGATGACCGTCACGTAAACCACAAAGCGGGTGGGATTCTCCCGGATCACGTCGAACAAGGTACGCTGCCTCCCGGCCCGCTGCTGACTGGCATATTCATCCCTGACTCGCGCCAGGCGCTCGGCTTGGTAGGCATCGATAAGCGCCCTGGCCTTGAGGAATTGCGCCTCGTCATGCAACCACATTGCCGCCGTCGAGACGCCCCAATTGCCCGCGGACGTTTCGTGGAAATCGATGCCATGGCTTGCCAGCAGTTCGCGGACTTCTTCCGCCTCGTCATCGGAAACATTATGGAGAGAGAATAATTTAACCGGCATCGTGCGCTTGGGCTATCCAGGGATTATTTCGTGCAGAAAACCGTTAAGCATCAATTGTTGGGGCGGTTCCAAAAAAATGAATTCCAAACCGACAGTCACATAATTATGCGGATCGGCGGAAGGGTTGTATCCCACGTGTTTGATTTTGACATCCAGTTTAAATGGCGCCGCATGTTTGGGTGTCAGCGTGATCGCCCCGATGTCGTCGATGCGGCCGCTGCCGGGGTTAAGCCGCGAGGTCTTGACCCGGCAGCCGGTAGCGGATATATCCGCCACCGTCGCGGCGTATACGCTGAACGGATCGAAACCGATGTCGATCTCGCAAGCCATGCCGGCCGAAAAACGCTTGGCGCCTCGGCGTTCGCCCAAAGCCTCAAGCCGTTGTACCTTGCGCATCAGTTCCAGGGAGGAAAACGGTTTACACAGATAATCGGCCACGCCTTGTTCAATCGCGAGCTTGCGCGCGAAAAAATCTTCCTGGCCGGAGAGCATGACAAAGCGTTTCATGGCATCCACATGGTCCTTGCGCAGATGCCCCAGAAAATCGCGGGAAGCAATATCCGGTAGTTCCCATTCGCTGAAAATCCAGTTGATGGAACGATTCGATTTCAGCAGCTGGCGCGCATCGCCGGCATTTTTCGCCTCATGCGTCTCATGAAAATTCAGTTCGTCCATGAGTATGGTTTTGACGTATTTCCGCATGGAGGGCGAGGGATCGACAACGAGCGCTGAATATTTTTCCATGGTGCATCTCCTCAAGTCCGCTGGCAACTGTAAACAGGCTATACGCAAGTTCAACGTGCCGGGTTAACCGATTGACAAACCGTAAGCACTGCAAGAGAAGGACGCCGTGGAAACGACAGAGGGGAAGTGATTTCCGATCTGGCTGGCAACCCCGCTGTCGTGTGGCATAAGCCAGGTAGACCGGTGGTTTTGCGTCCTCGCCTTTCGGCAGAGTTTGCCTTTCTCATGTTACGAATTTAACGCTACAAGATCGAACGATCCAGGTAAATTCGTTACGATGCCAATACTAGCATATCTAAACACCATCTTTTATCCGCCGACGGAAAATCGGAATCTTCTGCCGGAACAACTCGCGCCGCACACGTTCAACTGGCGGCCAGCCCTTTCTTCAGCAACTCGGCCACCACCTCATTCAGCCCCAGCTGGCGGCTCTGCGCCAGATCCTGAACCTGCTTGATCAGATCGGCGTTGAGCTTGACCGCGAACGGCACCAAACCCAGCGCCTGATCGAGCTTGCGCTGCTCGCGCCGATCCGGCACCGCCCCAGCCTCGCTGCCGAAACGTCCTGGCGCGCCGGATTGGCCGATTTTTCCCTTGATTTTCAAGCCGGCATTCTTTTCCAGATCGGTTCTTTTCACGGTTTCATATCCTTGGTTAAATCGAGATGGGGCATTCTACGCAGTATCGGCATCCCCCACCCGAAGAATTTCAGGGAGATTCGACAATAACGCCTTGCACCCTAATGATTGACTAAGCGGCGCATCAATCCGGCAAATTCGGATTGCTCTTTTCACCCATGATGAAATACATCCCCACCCCGGCCAGCACCATCCACAACACCAACGCCCCGGCTCCCAACTGTTCCCACAAACTCCCCATGAACAGCAACATCACCACGCAAACAGTCAGAATGATGTTGCCCATCACGAAATTCGGCCCACGTTCAGGTTCTTGCATTTTCAAACTCCTTAATCAAAAAATTCATTAATCCAGCACGACTTTGTCCTGCGATCAGGGGCATAAAAAATGCCCGTCATCGCCAAGGATCATTGAACCTGTTCTGCCAAGGCGACGCCACACGCCTCTGCCGCGCGCCTCAGCGCCTTATCCTGCGTCGCCAATGGCACACCTTCCCGCATGGCGAGTTCCAGATAAGCCGCATCATAGGTACTCAAGCCCTGCTCACGGGCAAGCGGCAGAATCCCGGAAAGCGCATGTTGCGACGTTGCGGCATCCACCCGAATCGGCAGCGCACCCAGCAAGGCGACAAATCGGCTGGTACGGGCTTCGGTGCCACGCCCCTTCCTTTCCCCGACCAGCAGCACATTGGCTACCTCCAGGGGCCATACCGTCGGAACCAGCGCTTCGCTCGCAGCCAGACTTTCCAGAATCGCAGCGGTATAGGCGTTGGCCTCGTCCTCGAAATACCAGGCCATCACGACCGAATTGTCGAGAACGAAACGCTTCAACGCCGCCCCTCCTCGATCATTTCGCGGAGGGTTGTGCCGTCTGCGGAATGACCTGTTGCAAAAGCTTTCAGTTCATCGATGACCGCATGGATGTCGGGTTTATCCACCGGCACAACCGGCACCAGCATCGCCACCGGAACCCCGTGCTTGGTAATGGTGACGCGCTCGCCCTGCTGGACGCGCTCAAGCAGGCTGGGTAAATGCGTCTTCGCCTCGTAGGCTCCCACTTCCATGATTTTCCTCCCAACTCGAAATTAAGTCACCCCCGGCAAAGCCGGGGGTTTATATTTATTAGCCCCTCAAAGGGGCAAAAACGTGAAGCGCCTGAAGGCGCCGACTCACATTCCTAACTTGAGTTGATCGTAATGAGCGTCTTC
>Ga0208566_1000213_pt1 | contig 41850 bp, 47 predicted proteins | sample PL_2010_150m_FD_184159 | JGI IMG/M metagenome (GOLD analysis project Ga0208566, IMG submission 184159) | Freshwater microbial communities from Powell Lake, British Columbia, Canada to study Microbial Dark Matter (Phase II) - PL_2010_150m... | ecosystem: Environmental > Aquatic > Freshwater >...
CTCGCGTTCCTCAAGGGCTTGTAGCGCAGCCAACTATGTCCCGTGCGGTGCGCGTGCATGCCCCCACCAGTGGCATTAACATGTGCTTCGGGACATAGTCCGGCGCGGGAGATAGTCCAGCCTATGTCCTGCAGGACATAGGCTGGAGTCGACTGTGCGTTATCTTGGCATTGAAGTCGACGATGCCCTTGAGATTTCTGAACAAACCGATATCTAGCCAACATGAAGGACGGCTGACTCAACAGTCAGCCGTAGTGACTTCAGGGCAATTGAGCTTCCACAAAGCCGCCTTAAATCCGGTCCGGTTGCAGCAATGAGGAGTCAGTCCAGTTTCATATAGCAACGACCGCAGTCCAACGTTAAGCTGCCTGATGGTTCAGGCGGGCCTGGTATGCGAAGCCTCCGCTAGCCAGGTCACGGACGACCATGACTTACGATTTCGCTTTCGTGGCCAAGATCACACCGGTTAGCCAAGACTGCGACATTGAACAGTGTTTGAAAATTGGCGATCTCCAGAATCCTCATCACATCAGTGCAGCAATTGCTGATAATGCTCGACCGTCCCGACTTTTGAACCTGTTCGCGCAAGAGCAGCAAGCTGCCGAGTGCCGTACTGTCGACGTATGTCACTTCTTCAAAATCTAGCTCAATCAGCTTCACCGCTGGGTCTCCTAGGACATCACTATATTCTTTGCGAAAAATGGTCGCTGCCACAAAGTCGAAGCGTGGCGGTAGTCTAATACTGGCTAAATCTGGCCGTTTCAGCACTTGGTGGTTCATGCACTGGTTCTCGTCGAAACGATCGCAAATCGCGAAGCGATCAGTTCGTCGCTAAGAGGAATTGAGGACATTCGAACTCTTGGCGCATGAATGATCAATCGGCCGATCGGGCACAGGGGCCAACGGCGCTCTTGTAGACCAGGACCTGGTCAAACAGAGCGGCCATCGTCGGTTCGCTCAGGTCGGCACCCGAGAAAATGTTCAATACGCGATGTGCCACTCGAGCAGCATCGACAGCAACTTGCTCATCATCGCGGACGTCGGGGATTGCGACGAAGATAGACTCGGCCCGATGCACAGTAAGTTGGCGTAGGTTGTCCTCGGTCAGCGCATGCCTCGCTGGAAGCGAATAGCGCAGGACGCCATGATGGGCAATGCTGACCGGTGCGCCCAGTACCATCCCTGCCTGGGCATCGCCAAGGGAAACGTAGCACAGGCGAACTCGCGCCGGTGGCGGTCCGAATCGGAACGACTTACCAGGATGCCCCTGCGCGTCGGCATCCGGCAGATCAAAGTAGAACGTCGTGCCCTGACCAGGGATACTTTCGAAGCCAATGACGCCCCCCATTCCCTCGACAAGCGCTTTGGTAATGCTTAACCCCAGACCGGAACCGCCTTTTTGACGTGTATCCGACGAATCGGCCTGGGAGAATTTCTGAAAAATCTTTTCGCGAAATTCCTCCGGGATGCCACAGCCGTGATCGCTCACCGCGACTCGGATCATTCCGCCGGAGGACGTCACCCTTACGATCACCTCATCGTTGGGCGGCGAGAACTTGGCGGCATTGGAGAGGAGGTTGGCCATCACCTGTGCGAGGCGGTCCGTATCGACCAAAGCACTGACACCAGGCCGCCCATCGACCAGCCTGAAGCGCACCTGGAACCGTGCGCCATAGGAGCGATTTGCGTCCACCGCCTGCTCCACGAGCGGCATAAGTTCGGTTTTTACCATCTCGAACTGCATGTTGCCCGACGCAATCTTCTCTATGTCTAGAATGTCATTGATCAGTCGCACAAGGCGTTCTGTATTGCTGTATGCAATTTCGATGATCGATTTGGCCTGTTCTGGCAAGACCCCCGCCACGCCGCCGCGGACCAGGCCAAGGGCCCCGCGAATCGATGTCAGCGGCGTGCGCAATTCGTGGCTGACGGTGGAAATGAACTCGTTTTTCAACGTGTCCACCTTGCGGCGCTCGGTGAGATCACGTGAGACTGCCACAAACAGATGATTGCCACGCCCCTCTTCGACCAATTGCAGCGAAACCTCAACGGGCAGCTCTCTGCCGTCCCTGCAAAGGTGAATCGCTTCATATTTCAGCCATGGCTTGCCCCCTTCAAGGAGTGGGGCCACATGCGCGCGGAAAAGATGCTCAGGCAGCTGCGGGCTAATCTCCCAAGCACGCATCGTCATGAACTCCTGACGGGAGTATCCGAATACTTCCACCATGCCATTATTGAGATAGACGAAGTGAAAGGATTTCGGATCAAACATGAAGATCATGTCGCGAGTATTGTCAAGAATACCCTTGAAGCGGCTGACCTCCTGAATTGCCGCCTGACGTTCAGTGATATCACGCAGAACGCCTATGAAGACCCGTTCGCCGCGCAAGAGAACTTCCGTGACTGACAGGTCCAGCGGAAACATTGAACCATCCTTGCGGCGACCGACGACTTCCCGTCCGATGCCGATGGTCTTTTTGATCCCGCTGCTTCGGTAGTTCTGGAGATAGCTGTCATGTTCGCTGCGGTAAGGTTCCGGCATCAGCATGCTGATGTTGTTGCCAACCACTTCTTCGTTCCCATAGCCAAAAATCCGTTCGGCGGCCTTATTGAATGACTCGACGACCCCCAACTCACTGATTGTGATGATGCCGTCCAGAACGCCATCCAGCACTGCGTGCAGGCGGAGTTCGCAATCCGGCCCCTGTTTCTTCCGACGTTCCATGAATTTGCTCAATCCCTCTGAAAGAATGCATTGGCGTGATTGCTGCGCGCTTCCATGCGTCCGAACAGAGGACGCACGCTGTCGTTCCAGGTGAGACCAAGCGCCTGGCAGGCGGCACTGGAGATCGCGGTCACCCGGTTTTCTTCCCGCGTGGTCAGCTCCAGCGCATTGGAAAGCACCTCGGCGACGTGTACCAGTGGAACCAGCGGCTCGGCCAGCGCCGAATCGGGCGCATGATGATAGCGGATCGCGGCAACGATGTTCACCGGTAACGACCATTCCTCAGCCAGCCAGGCGCCGACAGTCGAGTGATCGGCGCCAAAGCGCTCAAGCTCGGCCATCTCGATGCCGATGTGACCGGTCAGCGCGGTTTGCCAGGCAGCATCAAGAATCTTGGCATCAAACCGCGATAGCCAAAGCTGGCCGACGTCGTGCAGCAAGCCTGCAACCAGCGCTGCCGAGACAGAAGCCGTCGCGGATGTGTAGTGTGCCAATTCCTCGCTGCACACGCCGACGGCTACGCTGTGCTGCCAGAACCTGCTCGCCATTCCAGCGGAGGCGAGACCATCGAAGAACCCGGCAATACTGCTGACAATCACCATCTCACGTATGCGGTTGGTCCCGATCAGTGACGCCGCGTTCGCAATACTGACAACCGGGGACTTGCGGCTTGTTTGAGTCGCCGCGGCGTTGGCCAATGAAATAACCCGCGCGGCAATCACCGGGTCGCGGGCGATGTGGGCAACCAGCATCTCGGTGGAGGCGTCGACATCGTCGAGGGTCTTAAGAATTCCGGCAATAACTGACGGAAAGGCAGGCAACTCATAGCTGCGCTTACCGACTTCATCACGGGTGAGCTTGTAGGATTGCATCACTTACCTCTCGCTGGCATCGTTTGGCAGCCAGAGGGTCACGGTGCTTCCGGTGCCGGCCTGGCTGGTGACCTCCAGTTCGCCCCCGTGCAGAGTGATGATCTCTTTCACGATACTCATACCCAAACCGGTGCCGGGAATCTTCCCTGACGTATCGGCCCGGTAAAAGCGCTCGCAAATGCGCGCCAGTTGCTCCGGCGTCATGCCAATACCTTCATCGGTAACGCGGATGCCGACACGTGGCGGGGTGTCGCCTACGCTTGGAGAGTCGTCGAGAACGACGCCCACCGTGCCGCCGTTGGGTGAGTACTTGTACGCATTGGAGAGGACGTTACTGACCGCCTGGGTCAGTTTGGAGCGGTCGGCGCGCACCCACACAGGACCATTGGCTGGCGGTTCAAGCGGTGACAGGCGGCCGTCGGGAGTCTTGAAGCCGGCGGCGATCTCACGCAGCAGTTCGCGCACATCGACGCGTGCCAGCGTGAAATCCTTGCCTTGGCGCGCCTCGATGCGGGCCAGGTCGAGCAGTTCGTTGATGATGGAGATCATCAGTTCCGACTGACGGTAGATCGTGTTCAGAAAATCCTTCCTGTCCGCCTCATTGAACTCCTGTGTCAGGAGCAGTTCCGTGAAGCCGTAGATACTCGCCATCGGCGTGCGCAGTTCGTGCGCCGCTGTCGAACTTGGATTCAACCGGTCGACGCAACAGATTGGCTGAATCGGTCGGCGGGCGTTTCGTAGTTTAGTGTTTTCCTTGGGCGCTCATTCAACTTTCTAGCCACGGCATTTAGTTGTGCTTGGGAGTAGTTCGAGATGTCGGTGCCCTTGGGGAAATACTGCCGCAATAGTCCATTCGTGTTTTCGTTGGACCCGCGCTGCCAAGGACTGTGAGGATCGCAGAAGTAAACGTTAATGTCGGTCGCCAGGGTGAAGCGCTTGTGGGCGGCCATCTCCTTGCCTCGATCCCACGTCAGTGATTTGTAGAGTTCCTGGGGTAACTTGCGAGCATTCTTGATCAAGGCGCTGATGACCGTTTCGGTATCCTTGCTGGCGACCTTCACCAGCATCACATAGCGTGTATGACGCTCGACGAGGGTCACAATTTGACTGCTTTGATTTCCAAACAGCAGGTCTCCTTCCCAATGCCCTGGTACGGCCCGATCTTCAGCCGTGGCCGGACGCTCGCTGATTGACACCGTGTCGGTAATTCTGCCGTGATCTTCGGTCTTCTGCGTGTGATGGCGCGAACGGCGCATTGCGCGTGTCCGCCTTAAATGCTGCAACAGCTCTTTCTTCAAGGCGCCACGGGCTTGAATGTATAGGCTGCGGTAGATCGTCTCGTGTGACACGTGATAGTTTTCGTCTTCGGGGTATCTAAGCTTCAGCCACCCAGCAATCTGCTCTGGCGACCACAGCAATTGGAGCTTACCTGCAACGATTTGGGCCAAAGTTCGGTTCTTCGCCAGTCTACATGTCTTGGGACGGTGTGCCCGATCCCACGCAGCCTGGTCGGCCCAACTCGCCCGATACCAATCCTGGCCACCATTGCGATTGATCTCTCGACTGATGGTGGATGGCGATCGCCCAAGTTGCGTCGCTATCAAACGGATCGAATCACCCACTGCCAGACCAAGCGATATCTCTTCTCGCTCAGCTAAAGTCAGTGCCAATCTTGAGCGGTGTCGTTGCGCCGGTTGTATCCCTCCTGACTCCGCAAGGATTCGCTGTATCGACGAGTGGTTTCGATCAAACAGCTCGGCGATATGCTGCAGGGACTCACCTTTCCGCCAGCGCTCCCACATCTGCGCCTTCTGACTTTCCGTGTAATAGATCCTCGGTCTTTGCTTCATCTGCAACACTCCTTCTGCTTACGCAGTTTCTAGTGTGTTGCATCGACCGGTTGAATCCAAGAAAGAAACTCGCTCTTTAGCCGATCGACCTCAGTTTCGTGCGTAATGTCGCGGAAGTACAGAATCTGCGATACCGTTTCCGCCTTGGATATACGCAGACCCACCTGCAGCACGCGTTGGTTGGCACCGGCCAACTCGATGACCTGCGGGTTGCCGCCGACCGCCCCGTCGGACCCGGGTCTCATTCCTGCACGCAAAGCGCCAATCCCGGGGAAACGGGCCGTCGACTCGCAAGTGCTGGCCAGCCTTTCTGAGAACTCGTCCTCGTCGAGACCGGTGATCGCGTCCGAATTCAGGCCGGTCAAGCGCACAAATGCCGGGTTGACATATTTGACACGGTGAGCGGTATCGAAGGAGATGAAGCCATCGGGACTCAGTGCAAAAATCGCATTCAGCTGTTCGCTGCGATCCTCGGCCCGAGCCCGGGCGAGTTCAGCCTCCTGTTGCGCCTCGAGTCGCTTGAGGTTTTCGGCGCTCAGCAACTCACGGCTTTCACCGATTTGCTGGGCCATGTGATTGAAGGCCACCGCCGTCTCGGCCACCTCATCGCTCCCAACTTCCGAAACGCGATGGTTGAAGTCGCCTTTGGCAAAGAACTGGCTGGCGAGTCGCAACGCCACCAATTGGCGGGTCAGATAGCTGCCGAGCAACCAGGAAAACAAGGCGACGAAGAGCATTTCCAGACCGGCGATTCCGGCGGCCCAGCGTCGTGCGGAACTCAACAACACATTCAGGGGTTCAGTGGAAATCCCCAACTGAACCTCGCCGTGGCGGATGCCGCCCGCCAGTACCGGAGTGGACCAATCGAAGACCCCATCGGTAACCTGGCCAAAGCTGCTTTCCTGATGAAAAGGACGCGCCAGGAACCCGGCCGCGCCCCTCTGCGTAAGCACCACCCCGTTACTATCGACAATTCGCACCAGGTCGATCTGACCGGATGCCATGGCCTCGTCGACGAGGCTATCGAGGGTGGCTAGATCCTGCGAAATCACGGCGTCCTTGGCGGCAGCGGCGAGCAGCTTGCCACCCAACTGCACTCGGCGTGTCAGTTCGGTCTCGTTGGACTCGCGCAGGACCGACAACGCGCTGCCGACCAAGATGGCGAGGAGGGCCATTTCGATCAGGGCGACGCCGAGTATGGTTTTGGTGCGAAAGCGCATGGTCTAGATGTCGGCTGCCAACCCCGTCATTGGCGTCCGTAACGCCCCAGGAGATCGATATCGAGTGCGCGGATATCGTTCCATTCCTTGTCTTGGGCGGCGCTGATTCCCTTGAACGCCAGCGGTGCCAGCAGGCGCTGCCCGGCCACGTCACCGCCCAGGGAAGTCATCGCCGCCAATATCCTGGAGAGAATTTCAGGGGAGACGCGGGGATGCGCCGCAAACGCGTGCGGTGTATAGGCGGGTGTCTCGGAGAGCACCCGCAAAGTGTCACGGACGTCTGCCGGCGTCGCTTCGAAGGTTCGTTGAATCCCTCCACCGGCTTCCTGCAGACCGGATGCCACCGCGCGATAAACGGAATCGTGGGAAGCGACAAACTTTGCTTCGATGGCGATGTTCAAACGACCGAACTCGGCTTGCGGCAGGATGCTGGCGGCGAAGGCCGCAGGGGCCGGGAACACCACCGTCTTGCCGGCGAGGTCGGCGGGTTTTCGATAGGCGCTGTCCTTCCGTACCACCAAAATGCCCTTGATCTTGCGGTCCTGTTCCTTCGCAAAGGCGCGGTAAGCTTTCGCGGTGTGGAACACGACATAATGGTAGGGATTCATATACGCCAGATCGTATTCACCCTGCCCCAGGCGCTCCTCAAAAGCGGGGATGCTGGGCGCAGTACGAAAGACCAGAGCCACCCCAGAACGGCGGCTGATTTCGGCCAGCAGTGGCCCCCAGTCTTCGGCGACCCGGCTGGCCGACTGCTGCGGCACGATACCGAAGGTCAGTGCCATTATTCCGCCCTGGGTCTGGCCCCAGAGCGGCGTGGCTGTGACACACCCCCATCCGAAAAGGCAGATCAGGAACAACTTCACTCGTGTAACGTACATCTTGCGACCCCTCCCAATTCTCATGAGCCCTGCTTAGGCGCTATTGCCCAGCGTTTCCTTGATGGCCGCCACCAGTTGCAGCGGGCTGAATGGTTTGATGAAATAGGCATCGGCGCCACGCTGCATGCCGTCTTCATAGTCTCGCGCCTGACCGCGCGCAGTGACCATGATGACGCGGGTGTGTTTGAGCGTCGGATCGCTCTTGATCGCGGCGAGCACCTCCAGGCCATTGAGTTCGCCTGGCATCATCACGTCGAGCACGACAAGATCCGGCTTGATGCGCCGCGCCGTCTCCAGCCCGCTGACGCCGTCCTCGGCCTCGGCGACCTCGAAACTCTTGCCCAGCGCGACACGAATCAGGCGGCGGATATCAGGATGGTCATCGACAAGCAGGATCTTGGTCATGATGCGGCTCTCCAATTCGAAGGTTGATGCTGAGTCGGGCGACAGGCTGGGTTCATCCTCTGATACAAGCGCCGCGACACGGGGATCGATCCGGTCCGGCCTCGCCCGCGGCAACCAGAGCGTGAAACAACTGCCCTTGCCAAATTCACTGGTGACTTCCAGAGTGCCACCATGAAGATCGGCAATCTCCTTGGTCAGCGAGATTCCCAGGCCTGTCCCGGGCACCTTTCCAGAGGCGTCGGCGCGGAAGAAGCGTTCGCCCAGACGCGCCAGTTGCTCCTCGCGCATGCCGATCCCCCGGTCCTCAATGGTGACCCCGATCATCGCCGGTGCGCAGTCCGATCGATGCCGTATCGAGATTGTGACAGGCGCCGCCGGCGGCGAGAATTTCAGGGCGTTGCTCAATACGTTGAGCAAGGCCTGGTGCATCTTTTCCCCATCCACCTCGACTAGCAACGACTCGTCTGGCATTGCATTCACCGTCCGGCCCGTCGCCTCCGCAATCGCATTGACCACCCCGTCCACAATCGGCCTGAGTTCTTGTACGGCTCGGTTGAAGTCTTTGCCCCGGCGGGCTTCGATGCGCGCCAGATCGAGAAGCTCGTTGAGCATTCCCGTGACCCGTTGTGCCTGGCGAAGAATGATCTCGTGCAGCTCGCGCCTTTGCCCGGCGTCAAAATCTCGCACCAGCAGCAACTCGGTGTAGCCCAGGATGCTGGTGATCGGGGTGCGCAGTTCATGCGCCGCCGTCGCAAGAAACTCGCTCTTTATTTCATCCAGTTCCCGGGCCTTGGTGACGTCCCGAAAATACAGCAACAGCGAGGTCCCATGCCGGCCCATGCGGGCGAGACGCAGCAGAACTCTTTTTCGCGGCGCCAGCAAGTGAACTTCCACTTCGCGGTCGATGATGTGACCGGACTCCATCAATTCGGCAATCTCCTCCGCCGCGCCGCGGCAGGGCCGCTGAGGGTCGCACTGTCGCGCAAAAAGTCGGTCGAAAGCGACGGCATCCAAGCCCTCGACCTTTCCGGGGGTGAGCCCGCTGAGGCGCAAGAATGCGTCATTGACGTAGGACAGAAGCCCGCTCTCGTCAAAAGTAACCAAACCTTCCGCACTCATTGAGGTGAGTGCGTCGAGCCGCGCCGCCCAGGTATTCCGCTCGGACTCGGCGCGGACCCGATCGCTGATGTCGTTCAGAATGCCGACGAAATGCGTGAGCCGGCCTGCCTCGTCGTGCACCGGGGAAGTTGTTAGTTCGTTCCAGAACAGCGTGCCGTCCTTGCGGTAATTGCGCAATACCACTTTGGTTGGGCGGTGTGTCGAAATGGCGCTGCGCAACTCATCGAGCGCCACCTGGTCGCTATCCCCCTGGTGCAGACGGCCCGGCGGCAAGCCCAGGATCTCATCGCTCGAGAATCCGGTGATGGTTTCGAAGGCCGGATTCACGAAAACGGTGGTGAGTATCTGCGAACCTGCTTCGACTATCATGATGCCGTTAGTGCTGGCCATGATTGCGCGCTCCATCACCTCGCTCATGCTCGGATGCCGCTGGGCCTTCGATCCCACGTGGTTCAACATGTCGCTCCCTCGGCGATCACGAGACGATCGTCACCATCTCGTGGATCTGGTTCTCCAACTGATCGATGAGAGTCACCAGCCTGGTTTGAGAAAAAGGTTTGACGATATAGGCAACCACACCGAGCCGCTTGGCCTGTTCGAGGTCCTCTGCTTCGCCGTGGCCGCTGATGACGACCACCCGTAGCGCATGGTGGCGTGGATCCTTGCAGAGTGATTCGCACAGGGAAAAACCGTTGAATTGGCCGGGGAGACCTATGTCCAGCAACAGAATGTCCGGCGGTACTTCATTGGCGCAACGCAGGCCATCGAGTGCCGTGGAGGCTTCGCGAATCACGCGCCTGCCATTCTCGAGCGAGAGGCGGACCAGATTGCGCAAGTCCCTGTCATCGTCAACGATGAGTATTTTCGAGTTTGTGGTCATGATGAAGTGAGTTTCCTGGAGTGATTCAGGTGGGTGATGCCGACGGCAAGGACAAGGCGCTGCTCATGGCGGGAAACCAGAGCGTGATACTCGTACCGGTCTTCTGCCGGGAATGAACCTCGATGTGGCCGCCGTGCAATCCGAGGATTTCCTTGACGATGGCCATGCCAAGGCCGGTGCCGGGGGTCTTCCCGGATGTGTCGGCGCGCCAAAAGCGTTGTCCAACGTGGCCGATCTGTTCCTGGGTCATGCCGATACCGTGATCTTCCACCTCGATGCCGACGAACCCGCCCGGACTCGTCTTGATCGAAATGTCCAATGCACCGCCGTCCGGCGAATATTTCTGGCCGTTGCCGAGCACGTTGACGAGGGCCTGGCGTACTTTCGAGGCGTCCCCCCGCACCTTGATTTTCTGCGCCGGAAGATCCAGATTGACCGGCCAGCGTTCGGCATCGAAAGCCAGGTCGGCGACCGTGTCCCGAACCAGTGCCGTCAGGTCGACTTCGCTGATGGTGAAGTCCTTGCCGCGGCGGGCCTCGATGCGGGCCAAGTCGAGCAACTCGTTGATGATCTCCACCAGCAAGTGGGTCTGACGGTGTATGGTTTCGAGCAAATCGCGCCGGGTCGCCTCGTCGAGATCCATTTCCAGGAGCAGTTCGCTGAAGCCGAAGATGCTGGCCATGGGGGTGCGCAATTCGTGCGCGGCATGCGACAGGAACTCGCTCTTCATCCGATCGACTTCGGCTTCGTGGGTGACGTTACGCAGGTAGAGAATGCGCGATACGCTGGCAGCCGCGCTGTGGATACCGATCAATTGCAATACGGTTGGACGTGGTTCCTTTAGTGCAAGAAGATTAATTTTTGGCACTGCGCCATTTTCCGGAAAGTAGGGTGAGATTCCCTTGAAAAACTCGGGCTGCTCTGCGCGACGTCGCAGTTCGCCCTCCAGTGCGGCTTCGGGCTTGCCGCTGATTTCCTCCGGGGCAATGCCGGTCATGGTGTGGAACGCCGGGTTAGTGAATTTGACCCGACCATCCGGACCGAACACCACAAAGCCGTCCGGACTCAAACTGAACAAGGCGTCCAACTGGACGCCGCGATCTTGCAAGGCGTCGGCCCGGGCATGCAACTCTTCAGTTTGCTCCTTGACCTTGCGCTGGACGATCGACGTTCTGCCGCTGGACACCAGCAGCAGGACTTGCAGCAAAGCCGCCAGCGTCAGGCCCGTCACGCCCACCGCCCAGGCGGCCCAGGAGCGCTTTTGCTGCAAGAATCCGGCAGTCGGGATGACGCTCAGGTTCCAGGTGCGATCAGCCATTTTCAGCTGCGACCGCCAGCCAAAGTAGGGATCGCCGGGCATTCCTGCAGACGGGGACTGATAGATGGTGCGATTGATGGCGCTCGCCTCGGCATCCTCAATCGAGAATCCGAGGCCTTCGACGGCGGCTGTCCGGGTGGCGATCTCCACCATCTCGTCGACCTTGATTACGGCAACTGCGAAACCGATGATCGCCGGCGCTTGCTGAGCATCGCTCGGCACAAACTCCTTCTTGTAGGCAGGATGCAGGACCAGCACCCCGACACGCTTCTGATTTTCCTGGACGAGCTGAATCGGCGCGGTGACGGCCGGCACCATGGAGGTCTTGGCGCGCTGGATGGCGGCATGCCGGACCGGCTCTGAATTGATGTCGTACCCGACCGCAGCTGCGTTTCCCGCTAGTGGGGCGATGAAACCGACGGTCACATACTCCGCTCGGTCAACCGCGCGAACCAGACGCTTCTGGCTGTCCCGCTCCTTGATTTCGAAGCTGGGGTTTCCGCTACGTGCCGCCGTATCGCGCTCAAAAACCGCGCGCTGCGCAGAGACCACATAGGGGTTGAAGCTCAGAGCAAAAATATCGGGATTGTCTTTGAGGGTGATATGGGTGAAGTATTCGAATTGGCGATAGCTCATGGCAGGCGTCACTTCGACCAGGCGCCGCAACGCTGAGATGGCCTCCTGGTGGGCCATGAAGCGTTGCTTCAGGAGTTGCGCCAGCGCTTCCCCGTGATCCTGAATTTGCGCTTTCTGCTGGGTGCGTTCCCACTGGGCCGCGGTGAAAAAAGCCCCAGCGACCAGTCCGAGCACAATCAGCATCGGGACAGCCACCGACAGCAGGCGCTCGCGCCACGGTGAGTGCTTGCCGTAAAGGATGGCCAGACTGAGCGGCGTGATGATCAGCACTCCCAGGGTATCGCCGGTCCACCAGGTCCACCAGTTATTCTGCGCTGCCGCAGGGACGATGACCTGCGCCAACAACAGCACCACCACTCCTGTCGTCGCCGAGACGACACTCGCCAGCGGCCCCGCCAGCACAAGGCAGCGGAAGATGTCCCGATCCTGTTCCAGCCACTGCCAGGTATTTGCCAACACGCGCACTACCAGCCAGGAGGCGACGAAAGCCTGAAGGGTTGAGCCGCTGGCGATCCCGCACGCGATTAGGACGCTCAGATAACCCAAGTCCCCGTGCTGCCACGCAATCCCCAGATTGAGGAGGGCGGAGCCCAGCAGGATACCTGGCCAGGCGCGATTTCCTGACCAGAGCATCACCGCCACTGCGAAGCCCGCCGCGGGAAACAGCGGGCTGGCAAACCCCGGGGGAATAGTCAGGCTGATCCCCAGCCAGCCCAGCACCAGGTACGTTGCCGCGGCAAGGATCATGATCGAAGCCGGGTTCTTCGGAGGTGTGTCGACCAGACCGGCGATGGCATTCATGCTGGCACGCGATTGTCGGTGATGCTCAAGGCCCCGGGCGGACCACGGTCATTGTTGCAGAGGCGTTTGCCCGCGATTCGATGATCTCGACCAGCCGCATCGGGCTGTAGGGCTTGATGATGTAGATGTTGGCGCCCGCCGCGCGTCCGGCCTCGATATCGGCCGTCTGCTGACGGGCGGTTAGCTGCGCGACATAGGGCATGTACTCACTGGTCTTGGCAAGCTGCCGGATGCGGCGGCAGACTTCAAATCCATCCAGGCCGCCCGGCATCATCACGTCGAGGAGGATCACGTCGGGGTGCTCGCGTTCGGCAATGTCCAGCGCGTCCGCGCCGTTGTCGGCTTCAAACATGACGTATTTCCCATAGCCCAGGGCAATCCGCAGCATGCGCCGCAGATCGTCCTGGTCATCCACGATCAACAGTTTCTGATTCATCATGATGATTCTCCCGTGATCCTTTCAGCCCAGGCGCTTCTTGATGGCCTGCAGCAGTTCGAGGGGGCTGTAGGGCTTGACGAAATAATCGTCGGCGCCGGCGAGCTTGCCGCGCTCCCTGTCGGCAGCCTGGCCGCGGGCGGTAACCAGCATGACGTAGGTACTCTTGAGCTGCGGATCGTGGCGGATTTTCTCGCAGAGCTGATAGCCGTCCATCTCTCCCGGCATCATGATGTCGAGGATCACCCCCCGCGGCTTTTCGTGACGGACCAGTTCCCAGGCGGAAGCGGCGTCCTCGGCTTCGATGAGTTCGTAGGTCCGCCCCAGCGTGATGCGCAACAACTTGCGAATGTCCGGCTGGTCATCAACGATCAAAAGTTTATGCACGACGATTCCTTTCGCCTTCCAACTGCTCGCAGCGATCCATCAGCACCGCCAGATCGGTGGCATAGTTTTCAATTTGCTGGAGCAGCGGACATTCCTCGCAGTGGCCATGGGCCAGTTGCCCCTGAACACTGGTGGGGAGGGAGAGTGCAATGCCCGCAAGGATCTTATCGTCTTCGTCGTAGCGCAGGCGCAGGGTGCCGCCATGGAGTTCAACGATCCGTTCGCAGAAACTGGCGGTGAGCCCGCTGTCGGGCAGCATCCGCGGCCGCGGGCGGTTGCGCTGGGACAGCGCAATGGCTTCCGTGCTGGTCGCCAGAATCATGTGGTTGCCCATCTGGCGGAATGTGAACACGATCTTGTCCGCGGGATTGACGCTGGCATCAAGCTCGCGTACCAAATAGATGAGCAGCAGTTTCAGCCAGTGCTTGTTGCCATAGACCGGCGCCACGTCGGTTTGTGGTTCCTCGGCGACGAACCTGGCGGAAGTCTTGCCGTGTCTGGCATCGATGACTTCGCATAACAGGGCGTAGAGGAACAACCGCTCCTGATTGCTGTCACGCTGACCGGAATAGGTTTCCGACAGGGCGGAAAGCAGTTCCATCTTCTCGGACAGCTCCATCAGCATGGTCGAGGCATCGTCGAACACCGCCTTGCCGGTGAGGGTGGTCGGAACCAAGCCATCGCTACGCATTGCATCGAGTTGAACGAAGGCGTGGTGGACCTGTTGCATCCATGCCTGCAATTCACCGCGAATCATGCCGGCCAGAAGTGGCGGCTCGATGGCTGGATGCCTGGCCGGGGGCTTGAGCGTCATGATGCGGAGAGTCCCTGGCGACGCCTTTCCAGCAGGCTTTCACACAAACCGCGCAGCAGATCAAACGGCACCGGCTTCGGATAGATCGGCACGCCCGCGGGAAGACCGCCGCGCGCCTCTATTTCAGCCTTGTCGAGACCGGAAACCACCACGATCTCCATGCCTTCCTTGAACGGCGAGTTCCACATTGTCCGCAGCATCTGAAAACCGTCGATCCCGTCCATCCGGAGATCGGAAATCATCAGATCGGGAGTCTCCCGGCCGATCAGGACCAGGGCTTCGTAGCCGTTGGAAGCCGTGATGACTTCGATCGGCAGGCCCCAGGTGGTCATGCGCATCTTGTAGAGCTTGAGCAGCACGTTGTCGTCTTCGACGACGAGCACCTTCAGCAGATCCATGTCGTGCTTGGTAGTCGACGCGGCGGGACGGTTGCCCGCCAGGAGTTTTTCCACCGATGTCAGGCTGATGCGCCGATGTCCGCCCTCGGTTTTCCAGGCTTCCAGCAGGCCGCTCTCACACCACAACTGAGCCGTCCGCAAAGACACCCCGAGCCTTTCGGCGGCCTCACGCGTGGTGCAGAACTTGGTAGATAGATCGGTACTCATATGCTAAAAGATCGATAAATATGAAACAATATGGCAAATCATACGCCATCAATGAAACCATGTCAAGCTCTTTTATCACATTGATCGATTTTGGGGCTGACGGCGGACATAGGGGCTGGTACCTCGTCAGCCTCCGCGACGACTTCGAGACGCTCTAGTCCCTAACGGGAACAGCCAGCATCGCCTGCAACTCGGCGGCGTTGAAGGGTTTGCTCAGCGTCCCAGCCACATTGAGCTTCTTAGCCAAGGTTGCGGGGTAGCCAGAGCGACCGCAATGCGAACTGAACAGTGGCCGGACGAAATGCCATCGTCAAATGACGGGATAGAAAGTCCTCTGGAGTCCGTCGAGTTTTCTGACAGAGTTTAAATCCGAATCGGTGATCTCCGGTCAGTCTTGTTCCTGGATGTCCGCAGATGGAGGTGAACCGGCCCCACAGAATCTTGAAGTCAGCGTCAGGTCTATGGCGGGAGCCGAAGTTGGGATCTTCAAGTCCGCTGCCGAAAAGCTGTCATCGAATTTTCGCATCTCCAAACCGGCCCGTCGCGAAAACACGGGACCGGCACGAGCGGTCGCCCAGCCCACGGGCGCAAGGGTCCGCAACCTGGTGTACAGCGGCCCGTGGCAATCCGGCAGCGAGGGAATCACCTCCGCCGGGTCGAGCGGCCGCATTCAAAAAACCTGGCCCAAACCGAAAGTTCAAGAATCCGATGCTGTAGCTGTCGGTTTGACACGGCAACTGGTCTGAACGTCAAGAAAGACCGAACGCCAGCATGCAATAAATAATTTTCGCGGTACCGACATGCGGCGCAGAGATTACCCGAGCACGGTTAGACCTAATGCACCTGTCGGACGCGCCTGATTACTACAACTAAACATAGCGTCTTAAATAATGCCGCATAATCTTCGCAGGGTCGAATTGGGGTATCTCCAACGGTCGAAACATGTTGAGACCGCGGAGAGCACCTCGCCCAACGTGGCGAAGTACCGATTGTGCGTTGCCATACGACGAGCCAACTTCCAGACTCGCTCTATTGGTGCCAACTGCGGACTGTACGGCGGCAGAAACAGTAGCGTCAGGACGGCTCGATATTTCCAGAGCAAGGGCTTGAGAAGCATGGCGTGGTGGTATCTGGCATTGTCCAACACAACCACCATGCGCTTTCCACGGGTGCGATGCCGTAGCAGCTTCTTCAGGAAGGTCTCGAATGTGACAGCGTCGAACCTCTCGCACATGGCGCGGACGAACTTTCCGGTGCTCAAGCTGACGGCGCCAAAGCAAGCCACGGATTTGCGGGTGGGCGCGTGCATCAGCACCGGATCCTTGATCTCGGGAGGCACCCACATCCGGCACCTTGTGCCGTGCTGCTGGAAGTGGCACTCGTCCAGGCTCCATAGCTCAAGGTCCCGACGTCTTGCCAGGCGGCGGAGTTTTTTTTGCAGCCGCGACCTTTTCGGGGTCGGACTGAGCCACCTGCGGTCTGGGCTTCCGCAGCCGGAAGCCCAACTGCCCAAAGACGCGCTGGCATTGCCGCACACCCAGAGAAACGCCGTAGCGTTGGTGGAGGTGTTCGGAGAGTGTCTTGCCGTCCCACAGGTGGCCGTCAAGTCCAAAGTTCTGAGGGGTGCGTCGCAAGTCACGCCCCAGCGCGGCCCACTGCTTTGCATCCAAAGACGTCGGCCGACCCGGGCGCTCACCCTCACGCAGCCCTTCCAGCCCGTGACTCTCAAATCGAGTGACCCAGCGCTGAACCGTACGACGATCCTCGCCGAACAGTTCGGCTATCTGCTGACAGCTCTTCCCGCTGGTCACCAGCAGCAAGCCGTGAAGCCGATGGTCGTAGCGCGACTCATCGGAGCGGGAGATCTCCTGTTGGATGGCAATTCGCATGACTTCGGCGTCGGCAATATCCAGCTTTCTCATGACAGCACCTCCTGGTTGGGGGACTGCCATCAGTATAACTCAGTTATGCGGCATTATATATGTCGTGATGTTTAATTGATATACCGATCTAATACTTACTGACAGCCGACACTCTGGTCGTACTAGGCGATCGAGTCGCCCAGCGGATACTACGAAGAAGAACCACCCAACTGCAGCTTCTCGGTGGGTTGCTACAGGCAGTTGACAGAGCTCGCAGGATCCGGACAATTCGAGGCAACTGAGGCCACGCCTCACCGCGGAGCTGGGTTCCCGCCGCATCAATCCCAGCCACTGAAAGAAAAGCCGCAGGTCCGGCCACCCGGTCTGGCTTGTGGCACATCAAGAAAACTTCTTCGCTCGGCAACGAGCGCACGAACGTGCGTGCGCGACGGAATCCGTCGCGCCAGTGCGCCAGGTCGGGCGAGGAACTCACTCAAAAAATCAGACTTCAGCCGCCGAGGCCACAGCCGCATCTTCGGGCGAGGCCGGCTGGCCCACTTGCCCCAGGCAAGCCGCGGCCAGGCATTTGGACGTGCAAGCGCAAGCCTCCGGCGACAGGAGGCATTCTGCGTGAAGACTGGTGCCCACACTAAATCCACCCGCACATACCAAGGGTTGCTTCATTGGCGTGGCCGCGCAGAAACGCGCGTCCCGTCTGGACGAATACGCTTAAACATCCGTCACAAACCGCACACGGGGCCCGGCCCGCCAAACCGGGCGGAAGCTCTCGCCGATCGAGAGCCGAGAATCGGAATGGCAAGGACATTAACAGGAGAAAAGATGACGAAGACCAACGACACCCGGGGCGCCCTCCCCCGCGATCAAACGGGCAAGGCCGAATTCGCGCAAGCTAATAAAGAGGAAGTCGACGTCAACGGTTTCCCGTTGGCGTGGCACGGCGTTCCCGAAACCAAACGCGACCCGCTATCACCGAGAGCGATGCCGGTCCCGAAGAGGAAGAAAGGCCAGAAGCCCAAACCACGCCTGCCGCCGCAGCTCCTCCACGAACTGAACGGCATACTCCACGCGAATGGCAGCAAACGCGTCAACGGCGGCAAGGCAATGACAGTCGAGACAGAGAAGACGCACCGCGCGCGAATCATCGCGATCCTGCTGGAGTTGGAAAGTCGGGGAGAGGGGTTGCGGAGGCTCGGGCAGTTGTCTCACAAGACCGTCAACCGACTCGTCGAGGCGTGGGTAAAAAAAGGAATACCCTTCAAGACGATCGAAGGCAATCTCGCGACACTGCGCTTTATCGGAATCCTTATCGGCAAGACTCGTTTGGTATTACCGCCGCGCCAATACTATGAGCGTGCGGGCGTCCCGGTACCGGAGCGTGAAGGACGTTCGGCCGTCGTCACCACCGATTCAGCGGAAAGCTGGATCCGACGCGTCGCCGACGAGAATGATCTTCACGGTGTCGTCCTCGAGCTGGTTTACCGCTTCGGCTTGACGCCACTCGAGGCGATTCTGCTGAGGCCTGGTGCAGACATACAAACTGGCCGACTGGTAATCGTCAAAGGCACCAAAGCCAACCGCAGGTCCAGGTCGATCGCTATCGACAGCGATGCGAAGCGAGCAGTGCTATTACAAGCACAAGGGTTCGTGGTAGGCACTAAAGGACAGATGCTCTCAAAGGAATCCGGGGCCCAAAAGGTTCGCGAGCAGTTCAATAGCACTTTGAAGAAAGTGGGACTGACGCAGAAGTCGGCTGGAATTACCGCAACGGCGTTGCGGCTCGCAAATCGTCGCGAGGAAATGGAGAAGCTAGGACAGGCCCGCACTGTGGTCATGGCGCGGCTGGTGGAAAATCTCGCCCGGTTGTCGTTGAAAGAACTACTCAACCTTGAGACGAAAGCTGCTGCCATCGGATTGCTGACGCATAGCAAGGAGACCGAACATGAGCTGGCGAAAACGTAGCGAAGAAGAGGCCGCGATGGCCGCCCTGCGCAGGGAGTCGCCCAGCCTGCACTGGAAGAAGATACTGGCGAGGATTCTCCAAGTTAAGGGAGGACGAGCGGTTCGAAAAGACAAGAGGGTCGGAATCAAAACGATGCAGAAACGTGGCTTCGTACTCTACTATTCCTTCTCATTGTTGCGACAACTCGGCTACCGAATCGAGAATCCGTTTCGGATCTCGAGCAAGCACATGCTGATCCTTGCGCGATATTGGATGAAGAACAAACTGGCGCCTGTGACAATTTCAAATTACTTTTCCATTCTTGGAATCTTCGGCGACTGGTTGGGCAAGCACACGCTCGTCGATGCCGCACGGGCGATGCTGGAAGACTCGCAGATGTGGCGGCGGACCTACGCCGCGGACCACGATAAGTCATGGTCGGCTTATGAGATTGTGACCGAGCAGATCATCGAAAAGATCGGGGAGTTTGAGCCGGCTGCCGGCATCTGGGTGACCCTGTGCGATGAGTTCGGACTTAGGCTGGTCGAGGCAATGCGCCTCGACCCTTTCCGGATCGAAGCCGTCGAACTGGTCGTATACCGCGACACAAAAGGCGGCCGCCAGCGCCGGATCCCGATTTGGACTGAGAGCCAGCGCGCCGTCCTGGCCTGTGCGCAGGCGTTCGCCAGGAACAACAACGGCAGCCTGATCCGGAAGGACCTGACGCCGGATCAGGCCCGGTGGCGCTTCCAATATGCTTTGCGAAAGCTCGGTATCACCAAGAAAATTCTCGGAACGACGCTTCATGGCCTGCGTGCGCAGTTTGCGTGCGACCTTCTCCAGTCGCAAGGCATAGTCGCCCCGGTGCGCGGGGGTGAAAAGATCGACAAGAATGTCTACCTCGACGCCATCATCCGAATTATGGAACTGCTCGGGCACAGCCGCGTGGAGATCGGCGCGGCCTACTACGGCGGGTAGGAATCCGCAGTTTCGATCGCTTCAGGTAATCGGCATTATCTCGATGAGCTCACCGAGTCCTTCCTCTCCACCAGCCCGAAACGATGGCGAGTTGTCCGACGTCTCATTGCGACCGTCAGCTTCGGTGGGAGTAATGGACCGGGGTACGTCCGTCAGGTGTTCGGCGGCGCCAGTATTGGATATTGTCACCGGCAGAACCCTCGACACGATCGCTGCACCGACCTCGGCGAGGTCGACCAATCGGCGTTTCACCTGGGAATCCTCGATGCCACTGAGAGCTTGGTGAAGCTCCTTCTCAATTTCCGCTGAAACGATGATCCGGCAGCGAAAAGCGAGGACGTCTCGATTGGTGCCATTATCTCGATTGCCCGCGAATGTGGCTCCTCTCATCAGCCTGCAGACAAAGGACCCCGCGGTTCCGCTTCCCGCGATCGCGAGGCCGATGTTTGCAAGCGTGACGATCCTCGGTCCCCGCTCTTTGACAGACAAAGTGGCGATGTCCTGGTAAAGCGACCCTGAGTCCGTCCCGATCCTGAAGTACGGCCTTAATCTCAGTGCCGCCCCGCGGTCCGAATCTTGGTTCATAGCCGGACTCTCAGGCGGCGCGCTGCTCGAGAACGCGCTTTCTCCTCAGCATGTCCTCGCCGACCAGCTGGAAACCTCGGACGTTGCCAAAGACGGGGTCCTTCACGACGGTGATCTCGTGTCGTGGGTATCTTTCCTGCAGTGCCGCAAGAAAGAAAACGGCCCCCCCGCCGGCGAGGATGATGTTGTCAATGTCCTCACCGGTGCCGACCCCAGAAGCCAGCACGGAAATGTAATCGCGTGCGGTAGCCTTGCCAGCGGCCAATTGGGGTGCGATATCCGTCTCTTTCCCGTGGATTTTGAGGGTCGTACCACCGGCACGGATGCAAGCGTCGACTCTGGATGTGGTCGGAATTTCCACACCTTGGTCCCGCTCGATGGCGTCGGCAATGGCCCGAAGGGTTCCTGACATGCCGCCGTTCCAGCCCCCGCTGCGCGAGGGGTTGGGCTTTCCTTCCTGGACGACAATCCAGTCAATCGTGAAGAATCCAACGTCCACAATTAGCGCCGTTTGTTTCTTGATCGCCAGAAGTTGCTTGGTCCGCACCAGATGATCGAAGAACCCGCCCATCGGCTGCTGCATGACGGATGCGCTTTCGACAAATACCGTCATGAACTTAGGTGCCTCAGGATTCAGACGGTGGCCCAGATTTGGCACGACATGTTCCCCTGTAGCCAACTTCTTGACTGATGGCGAACAGCGATCAAACGTTGAAATTGGCAAGCCGAGCACCAGTAGCTCTATGTGTGGCTCGTTCATGTAAGCCAGAGCTCCTCGCAATAGGGCGAGATACTGGTCGCTACCGGTGTAGGATGGATCCAGAATCCTGGCACCGGTTGCCGGCATGAACTTGTCCGCATCCTTGCCAACGATATGTTTTGATCCGTTCAACTGGATCTCGAGGACGTCATTGTCGCCGACGACCCCGCCGCCGATGGTCGATATCCCCCTCGAAATAGGCGCAAGGGAAGGAACCACGTCACAGACGATTTCACCTCCTGCCGGGTGTCCCGTCACAAACTTGGTGTTTCCAAAGCCGATGTCTACGGCCCGCACGATTCCGTTGGTCATTTCACTCTCCTTACGTAGGTTTGATTGCACGACGACAGCCTAACGTATGTCAAACCGCGGGAACTTGACCTTTAATGCTCCAATATCGCTTATGCTTAGTAATATCCGCAAGGTCGCCCTTCGCCTGCTCTGCTAGATTTCTTCCCTCGTGAACGTCAAATGCCGGGAGCGTTGTTGCCGCGCAGGCGACGCTGAGATAGAGATCGATCAAAGGACGATCCTGGCCGTGAGTTTGCTCGCGGCCCGAATTTTGAGGTCATCCTGGAACGGGGCACGAGTTTGAAGCGAAGACACCAGAGTGATTCGGTCTCTCCTCCAGTGGAACGCCGCGATTGTGGCTATTGGGCCACGGTCGGCCCAACCCAGCCCGCCTCTGGTCTAGGCGAACAGAATTGCTGCCCGGAAGTAGGATCGACAGGCCACGGCGGGCCTGGGATAGACCGGCAGCGGCCAGTCACCCCGGCGAGTCGAGGCAACACCGCGCGGGACATTGACACTGGCGCAACTGCCTCGGTCGGCGGGAGTCACCCGTCTGATCACTGACCCAAACACCGGTATCCAGCCGTCGAGGAGGGGGCCAACACAAGTCGGCGGGTGATGCCAATGGCATCACTTCCACGCTTATTCCATAGAGAAGAGTTCCCAACGGCCATAGCTGGCGCGGGCTCGAAGGGGTGTTTCCACTGATGTCTTCGCGAGGGTAGAGAATGGCACTTCTGCCCATAACATGACGCCGTCATGTCAATTGTCCCGCCCCACTCGCCAGCAAGACCTGCCACCTTCTAAGATTGTTGTTTGCGCGAGGTAGATTACCCAAGCCGCGCGTCTTTGACTACCCAGTCAAGACCCGTTTGGATTACTTATGCAGATTGGCAAATCGGCTACCGATGGGCGACAGCGACAGACTTCACAACGTGTTGTCCGCGTCCTTGTGCGCCCTCCTCCACCCGCACCAATCCAGAATGCGCCATGACACAGGGTCAAAGAGCTGTTGCGATTCAAGTACGAATGCGCACTTAAACGTCACATGATCCTTCGCCACAATCGCGGCCCGAGTAGTCGGCATGTGGTAACGGACTTTGTCCACGTTTACCATGAACTGAAGCTGAACGGTGTCACGCTTGCACTTCTCTTGGAAGTGCACTATTCAAACAATTCGGCGTGTGTGCCCGCGCGTACAAAGACTATCTGTTCATTCTGCCCACGACCATCAAGCCTGTAGATCAGCAGAAAATCTCCTCCAATGTGGCATTCCCGATGATCTGCCCAGTCGTCGGTCAGTGGATGATCCAGCCATTCTGGACCGAGAGGCCCCTCATTGGCGATCAACAACAGCATCGCTTCCTTGAGTTGATTCAGATCGTAACGACCGGAATGGGAAAGCCTTGTCCAGTCCTTTACAAAAACCTTGGTGTGATCGGAGGCACGCGGGAGCGTGCTTCGCTTAGCGGCTGCCGGTTTTTTCGAGGTCACGCATCAACTCGTCGGCAGATTTGAACCTGGCCTTGCTGATCTTTTTGGCTTCTTGCATTGCGGCTATCGTCGTTTTGTTCGGCACCTTGATCGCGAACGGAAGCGCCTTTTCCGCCGCAACGCGCGTCAAAAGGACGCGTACGGCATCGGAGACCGAAAGCCCCATGGCCGCCAATGCCTCGGCTGCTTGATCCTTTATATGCTCGTCGACACGCACGTGCACCATCGTCGTATTACTCATCGCGGGCTCCTTTGTAAGGAGTTACATTGTATCTCAATAATGATGTTTTGGAAAGACTGACACACTTCCTGGACCTTGATCTCTGAGAACGATCCCTTGCCTTGCCCAATTTATGAAGCCGCAGTCCGCTCGTTGCCGCTGTTGATACTGCCTGTAGTCAACGGCAATTGGCCAAGCCGGTTGGACCGCAAGCCGGCAACTTCCGGGAGGCGAGGGTCTCAGTGACTCATGCGGAATTGGTTGCTTGCCGGCGCCCTCTCCTTCATCCTCGAGAGGGGGTGAATTTCTCCACCTTTGAAGTTTTGCGACATTGTGAAATCGTTCCATCGACATTGGGGGGGTAGAGCCGCCCTGCCTCGTTGCCGCCTTTGAAATTGCTGAGCAAACTATGCTTGGCGGATTAGCCAGCTAGCCAACGCACTCCGGATCATCTTTGAATTTGCATTTCGCCGAATGCTCGCCCCTAGTGTCGGATTCTCGCTGACGAACCGCGCGATTATCTGTGCGCGACCGACATCGTCCATTGAATCGAATTCCTGAAGTGCCTGCAGACGCCGAGCCGCAGTTTCTGGATCCTCCGACTTTGCAGGGTCATCCCGGGTCGTGGGCCTAGGTAACGCAGGCGGCTCAGTAACTTGCATGTTCTCCGCGGATCTTTCGCGCAGGAGTTTCCGGAAGTAGGCGAGCGGCGAATCTACTTGTACCTGGCTGCGATTTTCCATGCGCTTCTTCAAAAGCGTTGCCGTTCTTCTCAAAAGCTCGTGGTCCTCTCGCGCACAGAAGTTTTGCGCATCATGCTCACTGATCCCAATCGCCCTCAGTTCGCCGATCAAAGTGCTATCGATTACGGGCTCCGGCGGCATTTCAAGATGTGACTGGCTGTTCAATGAAACCGTGAATTGCAGGCTGACGACGCGCCGGCCGTTCTTTATCTCCTTTAACTCGACGGTCAGATTCGTGACCGCATTGACCTCTTCGACCGCAGGCTTGATGATGTTCCTCTTGAAATATTTGTATTCGATATTCAACGGTTCCGAACTGATCGCCTGCCCTGTCAGATAGTCATGCCACCATTCCCACTTTTCAGTGAACGTCATGTGCGATGGGCTGGTCGCATACTTTCTGGACATCTCATAGAGGGCCAGCCCGGGGCCAGTTCGCAACATGGCCTGGTAGTACAGGCTTAGCCGCGTGTAGGGCATCGGATTGAGCACTTGCTGCTCTACATTCGGGTCAAACCGGAATCCGATCCAGACGCGTCCTCCCCTCCCCTCCGTGCCAGTTTCTTTGTGGATTCGAGCCGGGCCGAGTAGCCGTTCTGCAAATACATCCTTTTCGGTTCGGGTCACGACTCGGATGGACTGGAGGTTATCGACGCAGCTCAAGAAATATTCCGTGTCTCTCGAACCAAAGTCAGCGTCTTTGACGAAGTCAGAATATAGCGCCCAGTAATATTCGTCTGACGTGGCATCCCGCACCGGCGCGTCCGCCCCACGCTTGCCTAGGCGTTGCGCGTGGTACATGCAAACATTGAAAATCTTGCGATCCAAGAACGAAAGTTTTCCCTCGGCCACAACCAAGCCGATCGCCGAGTTCGTTTTCTTGAACTCAACGTCAGCTGAGGCTTCCTTGATCGCTGGAAGTGCTTTCCTTGGCATAGGTGATATTAGTGTTTGCACCTAGTTTGCATGAAAGCAGCGAAAGGTGCAAAGTCGCGGTGCACCAATACGTGACCATCGAGTATTCACGGAAACAGTCACCATTGGCGCGCCTGCCTAGTAGTTTTCCCGTATTCGGTCACCTTTCAAGCGCTCCTTTCCTGTATTCAGTCACCCTGAGTTCCCGGATCCAGTCACTTTTGGACTCTAGCATTCCCGGATCCAGTCACCTAGTTTCCCGTAAAGAGTCACCACATCGACTGGAAAGCCGTGTGTTTACTGGGTTGGCAGAGGTCCTTAACGTTTTAAGAGGTTTACTTCTTCAATAAGATCTCTCAATTCATCGGGATTCTTTTCTGCTCTAAAAACACAAAACCTAGTTTTCACGGAAACAGTCACCTTTAAATTTGTTTTCACGGAAACAGTCACCTGAGGTTGGCCAAGTGTTCACCCAGATCGTTAGATGTATCTTGGCGTAATAGCTGGATCGCGATTTGTTGATTAGCAGCCGGTTTACTTTGCTAATCCATTGACCATTCATCGCATTGGCAACTACTATACGCTTTCGAACAACTCGACAAGAAAGCGTCGATATGCCACCAACCGCTGTGCTACCATCGATTGACAGAAGCGTGAGTCTGGAAGAAATCGGGCGGTTCTCAGACAAGCTGAGCGCGATGATGAGTGACTTGCGCGAACAAATGCTTGCACCTCGGCCCCGAAAGAATGCGCCAAAGCTGTCATCAGGACAATTGGCCACAATGTGTGGGATTGATCGAGCTCGGTTGAATTACCTAGCATCAAAGGAGAATTCACACCTTCCACCTGGTGTGCTGCATGGCAATGGTCGGAGCAGAATCTTCACTCTCGATGAAGCCCAGCAATGGGTGAGGGCCGAAGCCGGGATTACCCCGCGGCCGGAGCAAGCCGCAGGCGAGATCGTTATTGTCGCCAACTTTAAAGGCGGCTCGACGAAGACAACTACCGCGATGAGCCTTGCGCAAGGGCTGACCTTGCGTGGCCGGAAAGTGTTAGTTGTTGATCTGGATCCCCAAGCGTCCTTGACCGAGCTGTGTGGGTTGTACGCCGAAAGCGATGTCGAAGAAGAGGACACAGTTATGCCCCTGATCTATGGGGAAGCGGAGGATCTGAGGTACGCCATCAAGTCCACATACTGGGCCGGCCTCGACATGATTCCGGCCGCGCCGGCGTTGTTCTCTGCAGAATTTATGATCCCATCCTATGTCGCCAAAGACTCCAAGTTCAAGTTCTGGGACATCATCGGGCGCGGCCTGGAACCTCTGCGGCGGGACTACGATTTTATCATCCTGGATTCAGCGCCATCGCTTTCGTACCTGACCATCAACGGATTGATGGCGGCTTCAGCCATGGTGATGCCCTTGGTTCCGGAGAGCTTGGACTTCATTTCATCGGTTCAGTTTTGGAATTTGTTCTCGGATCTGGCCAGAAGCTTCACCGGCATGGACGCGAACAAGCGATTCGATTTCATATCGGTCCTGCTGGCCAAAGTTGATTACGGTGCCTCCTCTTCTGCGCCGGTGGTTCGTTCCTGGGCGCAGCGGGCGTACGGTGATTGGGTCATGCCGGTTGAGATACCGGCGAGTTCCGTTGTGGGGTCGGAGGCCCTCGAGTTTGCGACGGTCTATGACATCGACAAATACGAAGGCAGCGCCAAAACTCTCGCTCGAATCCGGGATCCGTTCGACCTCTTCGTTAAGTTGATAGACGATCAGTACGCTGCCAAGTGGAGAAAAGTATGAGCAATCGGATTGAAAAGATGCTAGCCAAGACCGCCGGATTGCGTCCGGCCAAAGACATACCCGATAGCGAAGTTGCGTCGCCGACCCGGCCAAAGACCGCCGTTGGAATGACCGCGGCGTTACAAACGGCGCAACTCAGAATTGCGGAGCTCGAGGCCGGGGATTCGTCGATGATCTCAATTGCTGTTATTCGCCCGAACCCGTGGCAACCTAGAAGGGTGTTTGGCGAAGACGAGATTCGATCGTTGGCAGAAAGCATTGCTGAGGTTGGACTGATTCAGCCGGTCGTGGTCCGGAAGAGTGTCACATCAGGTGACACTTCCAAATTCGCGGCCCAAGGTGTCACCCCAGGTGACACCTTTTATGAATTGGTCGCAGGAGAGCGTCGGGTCAGGGCGCACGCGCAATTGGGCCGTGACCAAATCAAAGCGGTTGTGGTGGAGGTCAGCGACGACAATATGGCGCTAATGGCGCTTGCCGAGAACATCGACCGCGAGGATCTGTCCGATTATGAAGTCAGTGTCGCCATCAGGCGTGCCGAAAAGGAATTCCCGAATCGCAGCCGCATGGCGGAGGCCCTGGGAATGCCGCGGGCAGAACTCTACCGCTACTTCGCGTTTGGGAAGCTCCCAGACTTCGTGCTTAGTGACCTTGAGGTCTCACCGACGCTGCTCAGCAGAAAATCCGCGGAAGCCCTGCAGTCGGTCCTATCAGAACATGGGGTGCTAGCAACTGAAGCGCTACGTTCCTTTTGGACACAGGTGAAGAGTGGCAGTCTTCAACACCCGAAACTTGCCGATGCAGTGGCCAACACAATATTGCGTGGGAAGACTATTCGCACCGATCGGGACATCAAGAAGCTATTTGTCGGCAAGGACCAAGCCGGATCTATCACTAAGGACGCATCAGCCCTGACCGTCAAGATCAAGGCCGCAGCGCTGTCTGCCCAGAAAGAAAACCGCCTCCGCGAGTTCGTCCAGAAACTCCTCGTCGAACCCGACTAATTGCTTGGTCCGCAGGTTTTGCAAACCACGAGCCCCGGGATTCTTACCTGGCCAGATTCAAGCAACTTTCCTTACGGCGGCCTTCGGATAATCCACCCTTTCGCGCAGATCCTTTCCGGCCTTGAAGTGCGGGACGAACTTGGCCGGGACCGCGACTTTGTCCCCCGACTTGGGATTCCGACCAACGCGCGGCTTTCTCAGACTGAGCCCAAAACTCCCGAACCCCCGGATCTCCACCCTGCCGCCGGAAGCAAGCGATTTACTCAGGGTCTCCAGAATCAATTTAACGGCCGCATCGACGTCGCCGCGAGTCAGCGCCGGGAAGCGGACGGCCAGCGCATCGATGAGTTCCGAGCGAGTCATTCGGTTATTCTGCCACGGATCGCTCTAAATCAGGGTGTTGCCAACCGGTGACCGCTGCTTGAATCAACGGAAGATCGATGGAATGATGAACGCAAGGCGGCGGGCACCAGGAAGTGGCAACGTGGATCATGGGCAACTGCAGGAACTCAATCCGTCGCGAAGAACACAAGGACACAGCGACCCGCGCCGGGCCCCGTCCAAGATCTCAGGCGGGAAGCAATACCGCTTGGTTTCGCTTGAGCCGGTCACGCATCTCGGACTGGATCATCTTCCAGGCGGCAATGTCATAGTCCAACCCCAGCGCGATTTCGCCCTGACGATATTGATCGAGAACACGCGCAACCTCGCCATCCCGATCGAGCCCATCGCTCCGGATGTGGAGGCAATGCGCATCGAGAATCCGGATGAATCCGGCTTCGTCATTCGAAATTATAGCGACAAGAAGTTGGCGCCCAACGCTGGCGTAGGTAGGGATCATATTTGACTACCGGGAAAGGGCAGGGCACCGGGGAAGGCGCTAACTGCTTGATTAATATAACAACAGTATAGCAGACCGGCTACAGCCTGTCAAATTTCGCTTGATCACCTTGCTAGTCGGTGTGATTGGTCGAAGTGAGGCCTCACATCTGAGCGTCGGCGTGGTTCCCAGGCCGCTCCAACGTTCCCCAATAAACAAAACATACACCTAGAAAATCTTCCAACGCATTGTTCTTACTGAATTGTGTTATCGGCGTTCGTCCCGGCTGCCTAAATAAAATGTACAGAAGCCCCGATATTGTCCCCGCCAATCCCACCTGGTTCGTCTCGGAACTGCTCATAAACCATTGTTTTATTGGCATGATTCTCGGTATCGCGGCTCCTGGCATGGCTGATGCGTAATGAAGGTCAACCGAACCTTAAATCGCAACCTTCCTGGAGAACATCATGAGCGCCCTACGTAAAAACGAGATCTTCGAAACCAACAGTTCCGAAACCACTATTTCCAAGAACACCTGGGAACCCACCCTTTACACGATCGTCCGCCGTCCGCGCAGTGAGAACACGGAAGCCGCAGCACCGAAGAGCGCCGTCAGCACCGCGAAGAACATCGCCCTGTTCCTGGCCTCCCCGATCATCGGACTAGCCTACATCGTCGCCATGCCGTTCGTGGCCGCCGCAATGCTCGCCTACTTCGCCGGCAAGGCAGTGTTCGCAAAGTATCCGATGGTGAAGCATGCAGCGATGATGGTTGCCGCCCCCTTCATCGGCCTGGCCTTCCTCCTCGTCGCCCCGTTGGTCGGACTCGGCGCCCTCGGCTACATGGGAACCAAGGCCTTGGCAAAGAATTAAGAACCGCCAAGCAGCAAAGCAGACTGCCGGGTCGCCCCCGGCAGTTTTCTTTGGTGGTGCGAAGCGTGCGAATTCGGTTCTGAGAATCAGGCCCGGGAGGATCAGTCGGCTTTCTTGGCTAGTCCAGCATGACGGGCTGCCGCGGTCTTGTAGACGGCATTTCGATCGCGACGGCCCACGGCCACGACGACCACCACAACTTCCCGGTCGCGGACTTCATAAACCAACCGATAGCCGACACTGCGCAACTTGATCTTGTAGCGGTCCGGATGGCCCCGCAGTTTCGCGGAAGGAATCCGGGGGTTTTCCAGGCGCTCGGCGAGCTTGCTCTTGAACTGCTCTTTGACCGGACGATCGAGACGCTCCCACTCCTTCAGCGCGTCCTCGACAAAGGCCAGTTCAAAGGTCATCCAGCTTGACCTTGAGCACCGGCTGATGGCTACGGGCATCGGCCAGGGCGTTCAGTTCCAGGTCCTCGATCCTCTCCAACAAGGCTTCATAAGCCTTGGCCGGCACGCAATAGAAGGCCGGCTCATTCCGGTTCAGGATGGCCACCGGGAAACCCTCGCCCGCGGCGACGGTCCGCATGGGATTCTTCTTCAGTTCCGAGACGCTGGCCGTTGTTTCTGAGAGTACTTGATGGGTCATGACCACTCCATAGCACGTTCAACAGGTCGTATTATAGGTCTCTTTGTACCATTTGTCGATTCCGTCTCGTTCGATGGCCTGTAGATTGGTCGCGCCGGCCGGCTCGTAAGATCCCAAAACCCCGCTTGGAGGCGCGCATCAGCCTACGTTGCGCCAACCAGTTGTTGCAGCGCCTGCGCCTCCGCATGCGAGTATTTTGAAGTGGTCGCCAGATCCTCGTGCCTCGCCAGCTGCCGCACCACATTCACATTCGCCCCGCCGTTGATCAGATGCGAAATCCTTGAATGCCGCAGCCAGTGCGGGGTTGCGGCTTCGAGCGCCTTGGCGTCTTCCACCTCTCCGGCTTCCCGCGTCCGCCTGGCCGCGGTCTTCAATATCTTCCCCACCGCCAAACCCATCGTGGCCTCGGTCGCTCGCCGCCGCTTTCCGCGCATGGCCAGGAGGAGGGGGGTGTCTTCGGCAATGGTGTCATCCAGCCCAAAGGCCTCCGTGTATTTGGCGAGCGCCAAAATTGATCTGGGAGACAGGGGTACCCGGGCTTCTTTGTCGCCCTTCCCGACGACATACAACCAAAATCCCTCAGAATCATGGTCAATCGACCCGAAATTGGCCCCGATGGGCTCACCCAACCGCAGCGCACTGTCGTAATACAGGCAAAAAGCGAGGCTGATTCGGGTTTTTTCTCGCTTTTCGTAGGGGTGAATGGCCGGCAACCACTCGATTTCCTCAAAAACCCGGTCAATCGCCGGCTTCGACAGATAGCGCGTCATCCCCAGATTGGCGGTCTTGGGTTTCCTGTATCGATTCCTGTCGATTACGAAGGGGTTCGTGGATGCATAGCCCACCGCCTGCAGCCAGGCCATCATGGATTTCAGGATCATCATGGCGTGCCGAAACGAGCTCTTGGTGAGCTGACCGGCGAAAGGGCGCCAGTCCGGATGGGATCTGGCCGGCTTTCCCTTCGAGATCCAATCCGCGGGGATCGCTTTCAGGAATGCTTCATAGGCCTGGACGTCATCGAGCATCAGCTGTTTCAGGGTCGCGCCTGGGCGAAGCCGGGTAATCCACAGCAGGAATCGCTCCGACTCGCGCCGATAGGCTTTGAGGGTCTTCGGGGAGTCGGCGAATCCGGCCAGCCACTCGGCTACGGCATCCATGTCCGTATCGGCCTGAATTTGTTTCACGGGTCCTGGATAGGATGGCCGTAAAACCTCTGGAAGCCCCGTCGTTACTGGGGTTTCGTTGATTTCAGTGGGCAGGTTTTCGTGAAACAATCGGGCGTACCGTGTTTTTCGGGTGTGGCCATTTTACCAGATGCGGTATCTTAGTGCAACTAATACCCATTATCTCTATTAAGGCTATCGCGGAGAATACCAACGTACTTCGCAACGGCACAATACTACGGTACGGGCTTGCAATTTCAAAGGCCTTCGGTATACTGAATCACGAATTGTCTTTATAGGAGCGCTTTTTGCCAACAAGACAGGAACTGGTGCATCAGGAGTGCGACAAGCTGGTCGCTGAGGCGATCGCCGCGGGTAACACGTATGTGCGGCCGACCCTGTCAGCTATCATTGATCGCGGGGTGAGGGGAGCGCGCAATGACATCCAGCAGGATATCCATGCCTGGCACCTGATTGCTTTCCAGCACCATCTCGATGCGGGAAAGATCGATGGAATCCCCCAGAACCTGGTCACCCAGTTCCAGGCGTTCTGGGCAGCCGCCCAGGCGGACGCCAAGAACGCCTTGGAAGCCGAACGTCAGGTCATCCAGGCATCGAACGCCGAGTTGAAGGCCGCGATGGAAACACTCACCGCAGAGAAGGCGGAGGCCTGGGCGGCGCATGCCGATCTGGAGCGACAGCTATCCGACATGGAGGATGTCGCCAAGGATCTGGAGAGCCAGTTGTCGGAAGCGAAAGCTTCGGTGATCGCCAAGGACGAGCGTATCCAGAATCTCAATGACAATATTGCCGCGTTGATCCAGGCGCACGGTGTGGAGATCAATCGGATCCAGGGCGAATCCACCGCCAAGATTGCCGAACTCGAAGATGCCCGAAAATGGGCAGTCACCCAGATCGATGTTGCCCGCGAGGCGGAGCGCCAGCTGAAGGCGGCGAACCAGGAGTTGCAGACAAAACTGGATGGCGCCCATGCGATTGAGACTGCACTGCGTCAGCGCGCCATCGGGGCTGAATCGGATCTCGCGAGTGTTAAGGCTGTGCAGGAAGTTTTGAAATCAAGACTCGCGGATCTCGAAACCATCCGTGATACCGCCGTCGGCCAGCTGGCTGTCCTCAATGCCAATCTGGAAACCGAAAGGGTAGGGCGCCAAACTCTTGAGCAGGAGAACCAGACGCAGAATGCTGAGATCAAGGAAAAGGAGGATCTCATCGAAACGCTGCATAAGCGGATTGAAGGCCTCGAGGCCAAGGCTTACAAGGAAAAGCGCTGAAACCACACGCGTGTCTCAATCAAGAATGTAATGACATATCTTGCAATGAGTAACTCATGGCATTACACTATCTTCAATGATAAGGAGCTTTCGACACAAGGGCATCGAGCGATTCTTCAAGAATGAAGATGCTCGCGGCATAAATCCCAAGCACGGGCCGCGTATTCGCCGCATCCTTGACCTGGTCGACCAAGCCACCGCCGTGGAACAGTTGGACATTCCCGGCTTGTACTTGCATCCACTCAAGGGCGACCGAAAAGGAGCGTGGGCGCTGACCGTATCGGGTAACTGGCGCATCACGTTTCGATTCGCCGGCGATGATGCGACTGACCTTAACTTGGAGGACTATCACTGATGGCTAAGAGTTTAAGAAACCCGAACCGTTGCCCGACACATCCGGGGGCAATCTTGCGCGAGGATGTTTTGCCAGCACTGGATCTGACCCAAAAGGAGTTTGCCGACCGGCTCGGTGTTTCGCGCGTGACGGTTTCTGAAATACTCCATGAAAAGCGCAGTGTGACTCCGGACATGGCAATTCGCCTGGGCAAACTGCTGGGCAATGGCCCGGAGATTTGGTTGCGTATGCAACAGGCCGTCGACGTCTGGATGCTCGAACAGCGCGGCGGATACGAACGCATTGAGCGGCTGGAAGCAGCATAAGAATCGTCCGGCCAGGACCGTTCCCGCCGAGCCTGTCATTGGCCAATCGATCTAGCGCTAACCAGATCGGAGAATTGCAATGTTCGGACGCTTCGCCCTGAAGGCTTTGCCTGAGGAAATCTCCAAATACTTCAGCCTCGATGAGTGCGACGACTTTAGTCCGCGTTTCAATATCCCGCCGACCGTCAAAGTGCCGACCATTCGTCAGACACCTGCAGGCAAACGTGTCCTGAATCTTTTGCGTTGGGGCCTGGTGCCATTCTGGGCCAAAGACCTGTCGATCGGCGCCAAACTCAATAATGCCCGCGGTGAGACGGTTGCCGATAAACCTTCTTTTCGCAGTGCCTTCAAGGCCCGCCGTTGCCTGGTGCCTGCATCAGGATTCTATGAATGGAAAACTGAAGCCAAGATCAAGCAGCCATATTTCATTAGTCTGAAATCCGGCGACCCGATGGCCTTTGCCGGCATCTGGGAATCCTGGACATCCAAAGAAAGTGGGGAGATCGTTGAAACGGTTTGCATCGTGACCACCGGACCGAATGAAGTGATGGCACCAATTCATGACCGTATGCCAGTGATCGTCGGGCTGCATCATTGGAAGAACTGGCTAACAGGATCAGCCGACGCCGCGCAGCAGCTTGTCGCTCCGTATCCGGCCGAGGAAATGCAGGCATGGCCGGTGAGCCGACGCGTGAGCCGATCGACAGAACAGGGGCCCGAGCTGATTGAGGCGATTGTGCTTTAGGTTAATGGGGGAAATCCAAGCGCTCGCCCAACTCGGGGCAACCCTTGAATTGCAGTCATCATCTGCCCTGAGCATCGGATGGATCGGACGGCCGGAACTCGGCCACTACGGCCATTCGCGCCTTCACGACGCGGCGACAATTGCCGCGAAATGGGGCGTCCGCTATCGGGAAAATCGAACTGGTGCTTTGTGCCCCAAGCGGAAGTAGCCCGATTGCAATAGCGGACACTCGATGCAACGGTTTCGTGGCATCGCGCGACCAGTGCTGAGACATTGTGGCGAACTAGATCTTCAATCAGGGCCACGCATTCTCCGAAGGGACAAGGCGCTGACACGGACCACTCGTGCCACCTACGTTCCACTCACCGCCCTGTCAATCATTCGCCACCACCGTGTCGTAAAGCCCATAGTGAGACAAGCCTTGGTGGCTCTCAATACCCGTATAGCGGAGCGACGCGTCTTCGTAGCGCCGGAAGGCGAACACAGCCTGATTCATATGCTCAGTGTTGAACACCTTGAGCCGCACAAGCAGGTGGAAATCCTTTACGGTCAGACCGGTCACGGTCTGAAACAAGTCGGGTTCAATCTTGGTGATGACATCCTGCAGCGTGTTCTCCCGGAAGTCGGTCAGATACATGAATGCCGGGATGCGCGTGGCGAACTTGATGAGCTTTTCCTGCACCAGCTTGCGCTTGGACTTGTATTCCTTCTCCTCGTCCGTGAGCTGCTTTTTCTCTTTTGCCGACAAGTCCCTGTCCTTCGCCTTGCCCTTCAGATCCTTCACCATCTCGCTTTTGTTGATGATCGTTTCGATGACGTTATCGCCGAGCGAGCGCCAGCCTTCGATGCGCTCCACGGCGGCCATCGCCTCGGGGTTGTCGAGAATGCGGCGCAGGGTGTCGTTGTCCACGTTCACCAGCATGGCCGATTCCCACTTGCGCGCGAGCAACGTGGCCGAAGTTCCCGCCATCGCGATGTCGAGGATGCCGCCTGCATCAATCTGCGTCATGTTCGCGCCGTCGTAGGCCAGCACCGGCAGAAACGACACGAGGTCTCTCACGGCGTTCTCCGGGTTCGGCTCGCCGGGCGAAAGCCCGATCCCATATTCGGAAAGTTGCCGCAACGCGCGCGTGCCCGGTGCGCAGCTCGGTGAGTACGGTCTTCACGTCCTTGAGCGTGCAACGCACCCATTCCAATTCGGCGTTCTCGCAGCCCTTCCTGGCGAGAGCGGCGCGCACCTCGTGATCGGTGAAGGTCGTGCCGCCGTCGCGCTCGGCGACCTCATCGAGAACGATGGTGTAGTTCTTGATGTTGGCGGTCTTGAGTTGCTCGGCGACGCGCTGCTTCACGTCGCGCGTGGTCTGGCCCACCTTGAGCAGACCCGCGTGCTCCTTATCCGCGATCGAATAGGCGTAGATGCGCGGCCGGGCTTCCGGCTTGGGCGCAAGGATTTCTTCGATGGTCTTACTCAACGTCGCTGTCTTCTGTGGTGCCATCATCGAACAGCTCGCTGTCGTGCTCGGCCACTTGCGCCTCGATAAATGCGATTTCGCCCTTAGTCAGCCCGTATCGCTTGTAGAGCTTCGCGTCAGTCCACTCTTGTTCCAACGGCAAATCAGGCACGAAGGAATACACGTCGCGCGTCGCGTGCTGGGTGGCTTTGCGAACTGAGACCAAGAAGCGAACGAACCGGGTGCGCAGATACTTCGCGTAACTGGCCGCCTCTGCCTCATTGTCGAAGTGCCCAGCAACGAGGTAGGTTTCGGTGCATGCAGTGCCCGGCTCTGCAACGATTGGTTTGCTGAGGAACTTGGTTTCAATCGCCGCGCTTGTGCCCTGCACGGCAGTCATGAGCACTTTCCACTCGTCAATCCACTCGGGGTTGACCGGAATTGCCTTTCGCTCCATCCAACCGACCCGCCGGTTCTCGAAGAGCTTCACCGGCTTCTTCAATCCCGTAGCCGACGGCTTGCCCTTAAAGTTCGTGGCGAGTCCGAACGGCTTACGGCTGGAAACGCGCTGATCGAGCGTGGTTTCTTTCTTTGCCCTGACCTTCTCCAAAATCGGCACCGCCTCATTGCGTCGGACGAGAATGTCGAAAGCATCAAGGTAACGTTCCACAGCTGGCCCAGTCGGCTGCCCGTCCCAGATGGTCTGCACATCGCACGGCCCGTTGCAGTCGCGGTCCCACAGAAAATACGAAATACCGCCGCGAATCTTCACTCCTGGAAAGCCCTCGTAGAGCTTGGGGTAGTCCACAATCTTCCGAAGGCGTTTGTCGGAGAGCATCCGCTGCCGATACTTGTCGAGGCCTTTGCCCCCGGCCATCCAGCGCGAAGGCGTCACAAAAACGGCATAGCGCGGGTCGAGTTTCAAGGCTTGTTCCACAAAGAGCTGATAAATAGGCGCGGCGCTTGTGCCGTAGCCCCCATCGTCTAATTGATACGGTGGGTTGCCGATGATTACGTCAAATTGCATGTTGCCTCCAAACATCTCGGCCAGCCGAGTCTTGATGTTGTCGGTGTGAATGAATGCGTAGGCGTGGGTTTCGAGACCTTCGCCGCGTTGAAAGGCTTTCTTGCTGGCTCCGCAAAACTTGCATCTTTCGCCATCCCACTTGTGCTTGATGCGCTTGAACCAGATGTTGCCATCGTCGCTGGCGAAGGATTTGGCAATCGAGTGCTCGCCTTTGGCATGCTTGGAGCAATACACGCTGCGCCGCGCGAGCAGGCTGGTGATCTGCGTGATGCCAATGCCGAACACCTGCCTTGTCAGGATGTGATTCACGCGTTTCTGCAGTTGCGGAATCTCCCTTTCCAACCCGGTGGTGAGGCGGCTGGTGATCTCGCGCAGGAACACACCGGATTTCGTGCAGGGGTCCAGGAACTTCACCGTCTTGTCGGCCCACACGTCGGCGCCGCCATGGTTGTCGGCCCAGGCCTCGGCCAGCGTGTCCAGCATCCGGTTCGCGAACTCCGGCGGCGTGAACACCTCGTCGTTGGAAAGATTCGCGATGCACGTCAGCACGTCCGGGTTGCGGCTGCGCAAGGCAAAACTGGCTTGGTCGCTCATACGATGACCTCCGGCGCAAGGGCGGCCAGCTCACCCACCGTCATCGGCGGGTAGGTTTTAGCCGGCGTGAAAATCTCGTGTTTGCCAAGATGGGCGAAGAGCGACCCCTCGGCGCTGAAGGCCGATGAATGCGTGAGGCTATCGTAGCGAAAGTCGCGCCGCTGGAACCGGCCTTTGCCCAGATAACCCCACTCGGCGAAGGTGATCGGCAGGTTGCCCTGGGCACGCATCGTCAGGGCGTCGCCATGGACGAGGTTTTGCGAAAGCACGTAGAACGCGGCGCGATACAGGTCGTCCGACGGAACAAGATTCAGATACTCGGCGAAGATCGCCAGCAGGTTCGCGCGGCACTCGGCGATGTTGTCCGTCAGCAGCTCGATGCCGTAGAGGCACATCAGCGCGAGCAGCGCGTAGTGCCGCCGCTCGAAATCGGACTTGCCGTATTTGAGTTCCACGGCGGCCAGCTTTCGCCGGAGAATCTGCACAAGGAAGTTGCCGTCGCCGCATGCCGGCTCTAGGAAGCGCGAGTCAATGCGCTCGGTCTCGCCCTTCACAAGGTCGAGCATGGCCTCAACCATCCACTTGGGGGTAAAGACCTCCCCGTGGTCAGCGACGCGTTCGCGGGATTTGATCAGATTCATAGGCAACAGGCTTCAAGGTATAACTCGTAAGTTTCATGGCATTATGCCCGATACCATTGAGTGGCCCGACGCATGTTGAACGGCAGCTAACAGGTGCATTTCCGGAATGGCAGTTTCGGGCCGGGTACGGAAATCGGCGGCCGATCTCCATTGCAGTCAATGACAGGACAACTCGAGTTGTCAGTAACTGCATTGCGGCGCAGGGGCCATCATGCAGCAGCCGGCCATCGGACTAAACCGCTCGCGCGGTAGTGGAGCTTCGTTGTAGCTTTGGTGAGTTAGTAATACGTGGTTCTGTCTATCTTTGGAGTGAGGCAATCCGCCTCGTTACCCAAAGGAGCTCAGTCCGGAGGAGTTCATGCGTCGCTTTCTGTTGCACGTGCTACCCAGTGGATTTCACCGCATTCGCCACTACGGGTTACTCGCCAATGGGGAGCGGCGCGAGAATCTCGCACGGGCGCGCGAACTGCTGGGCGTCGCAATGCCAGACGTCGATGTATCTCTACTGAACACCGACGTCTCGGGCGACCTCGTCCAACCGACCTTCGTCTGTCCATGCTGCGGTTCGCCAATGCGCATCATCGAGACCTTCCTGCGTGGCCAGTCGATTCGCGCACCACCTCCATCGCGGCTTGCAGCATGATCACATCGACTTACTCGTGCTCCACTCAACCGTCGGCTCTTCGTCTTCAAGTGCTGATAGCGGACGGCTTTGTCTTTCGTGAAATTGGCAAGTTTCCTTGCCCGTGGCGTGGTACAGATTCCGAGCCCTTGGCAGCGGCCTTGACCATTCCAGCGACGTCGCCAGCTCGCGGCTCCTTGTCATCGCCAATCACGACGACCGCGCCACCCGTCAAATCCCCATAGCGATTCACTCTGCTCCACCCGCTTCGCCAGATCCCCGCGGTTTCCTCCCTTGGGGCTTGTGCGACGCCTGCCCCCACGTCCATCCGAGCCCGAGCGTCCTCACTCCGACGGCAGGCATCCCACAACCCTTAACAGAACCGGTCACTTGAGAATCTTTCCTAAAGCGGCCGATCAGGTGTTATGAGTAAGGCGCTTCATCGAGCGTTGGGATCTTCCCCACCAGAAAGTTGATCAGGTAGGCGGAATACGCCTCCGGATCGTCGAGATTCCTCCTTGCCAGACGGTACAACCGTCTGATCCCCCTTGACCCCTCGTCGTAGCGCAACTCCAATCCAGCGAGCGTGGCGCAGTTCCGTATCGAGCCCGAAAGTTCTTCGGGGATACTCCGCACGGCGCCCTGGAACGCCGCCGGCTTCGCAATGCGCGACAGGACTTTCAATTTGAACAGCCAAGATACCGCTTCGCCAGGCGCCTTCGCCGCCTGCCGTTCCGCGAGAGGCAGCAGGAACGCCCAATCACCGGCCCTCTGGCCAAGGTTGACGGCGCAGCGTCTCGTCGTCCTCGGCCCATCCGTCGGGCAACCCGTTCAGAAGGGCCCTGGCCTTCCCGCGGCTGTCCGACTCCACGTAGCACTCGAGCAGACGGGCGTGCAGTTCCGACGGCCCAGGCCCAGCCGAGACGAGGAGTCCTTCGTAAAGGACCGCCGCCTCCCTCCAACGCTCGAAGAGGGACTGCAAATCCGCGACCAAAAGCCGGTCTGCCGCCGACGCGCCAGGCGGCAATCTACCCATCGGAAGGTTTTGTCCTTGCTGGTTGCGGAGCTCGATCCTAGTTAACGGTTGGGCGTGATACCAGGACGCCTCAGGACCGCCGGTCGATTTGTTTCGTTCCAACGAGGGTAAGTATCAATTACAGGTGGGGCGGTTGGGTCGTTACCCATCTTCCGGTCCGGAAAGGACTGCTTATAGCTAGGGTCAGTGGCAAAGGTCGGTTTCCGGGAAGCGAAAATTCAATGACTCCTTTGCGGCAGCGAGTTTGAAATGGTGACGGGCAGGTCACGCCATGAAGCCGCCATTGCAGTCAGTATCCTGGACGACCGGTTAGGTCACGACAGCAGGCTCACAAAATGTTCTGGACGCTCAGACAGACCGCATGATCCGGGACCCAATCAGTCTCGATTGGGTCTCCACTGATGCCGACCGCACCAATGATGGTTCCTGCGGAGTTCTTGATTAGCACACCACCAGGAACGGGGAATATTCGGCCCCCGGAGGCATCCGAGAGCGCGGCAAAGAAGCTCGGGTGCGATTCGGCACGTTTCGCCAATTCCCGCCCACCTACACCCATTCCAAGTACCCCCCAGGCCTTGCCGAAGGCAATCTGCGGTCGGAGAATACCGGAGGTATCTTCACGTTTGAATGCGACGAGATGACCTCCGGCATCAAGGACGGCAATCGTCAGTGGTCTGAAATTCGCCGATCGCCCATGTGCGATCGCCGAATCCACAATGGTTGTAGCGTGGGCCAGCGTGAGTTCACTCATGTTGATGCCTCCTTGGTGGATATTTCCAGAATCATCGGCCTGTGGTATTGCCGGTTCAATTGCTGTGGCAGTGATAAACAGCTACAGACTCAGAACACGCTTGACAATCCGTTGCGCGTATCGCCAGCGACCGGCCAAGTCTTTGGCAAAGCGGTCAGATACATCACTGACTCGTGCGGTAGTGGGCTGGTCCTCACCGGCCTTCTCGTAGGTAACTTGCGTAATGGTGGTTTCGATTTCCCCATTCGATTGTTGCTCGATACGTAGATCAGACCAGACATGGCGGGTGATTCGAGCAGTACCCTCAAAACGCTTGCCGAGATAAGTCTCGATAGCTGGCGCGCCATTCAGTTCAACGTCGCCCATAACCAGGCGGCCCTGCGCGAGAAAGAGTTCTCCGAGCAGTTGAGCTTCCAGGTGATCCGCGTGCCAAGCGAAGGCGCTTAACAGGTCGCGTCATCGATTTTGATGACCTGGCCGCAGGCTTGGATGGCCTGAAGGTTGATGATTGTTACTGCACTTTCGGCACGACGATAAAGATCGCTGGCTCAGAGATGGCTATGACCCGGATCGATCATGAGTTCGTCCTTGACTTCGCCAAAGCCTGCCGCGCCGCCGGGGCAACCCGCTTCGCCTATCTTTCGGCAGCCAATGCCAACGCCAGGTCATCGGTCTTCTATGCCAGACTGAAAGGGCAGACGGAAGCAGCCCTCATGGAGCTAGGTTTTGCCGACTTAGGCATTTTCCGCCCCAGCATGATCATCGCCGATCGAGCGAATCGAAGATGGGCCGAATCCCTGCTTTTCCCTTTTCTTCCCCTGCTCGACAAGCTCTTGGTGGGTTCGTTCGCCAAGTACCGCTCGATTCCGGTGGAGACGCTTGCCAAAGCGATCGCCGCGTTTGGCCGCCAAAAGGGAAGAGGAACCAAGATTCATTATTGGCAAGACATGATTGACGCCTGAGATCGACGGACCATGACCTACTGCAAACTCTCTCGCCATCCAACTGGACGTCGCTGATCGCTGGGTGCGGACCGGATGAATGGCTGCTTGGAGCAGTAGAAATTCAGCGCCTAGCTTGCAAGATAATAGCATACATGCTATATTCTCCCCGTGACTTATTCCATCGATTTCTTCAATGCTGGGGTACAGACTGAGGTTGAAGGATGGCCGGCGGGAATCAACGCCAGCTTTACCCGGATCGCGGAGCAGATGGTTGAATCCGGGCCCAATCTCGGTCTGCCCTACACCAAACCTTTGGGTGACGGGCTTTTCGAGATTCGGGCCAAGGGCGATGAGGGAATAGGGCGGGCGTTTTTCTGCACCTTGGTAGGCCGGCGGATCGTGATCCTCCATGGTTTCATCAAGAAAACCCAGCAGATTCCGCCCAAGGAATTGAAGATAGCTCGCAAGAGATTGAAGGAGGTTCAACGTGGCTAAGAAGACTCAGACCGAAGACCGTTATCAGCCGGTGGCGTTCGACCCTAAGGGTTATGTCGCGAAGAAGCGCAAGGCTGACCCGGAGTTTCGCGTTGCCTACGACGCCCTGGAAGATGAATTCGCGGCGCTGGGGGCTCTACTGCATGCACGCAAGGATGCGGGCCTCACCCAGGCCGATGTTGCAGAGCGGATGGGAGTATCCCAACCCGTGCTTGCCCGCATCGAATCCAGCTTGGGCAGCCGAAAGCATTCTCCGTCCCTGGCTACTTTGCGCAAGTATGCTGATGCGTGTGGGAAGAAATTGGTTATTCAGATGGTGTAGACCGAAATCCAGAATGGCGGGGAATTGTTTTCTCAAGTTCAAATGTCCCGACTGCGGAAACGATGCCTAATTATGCTATTGACATAATCTTGATTATACGAAATTTAACAACAACAACGATGCGCTGAGTACATTGAGCACCACCGGATGGGCTGGCTGGCAAGCCCCGGACGAAGTTACGCCACTCGTCGCTTGGTATCCCGC
>Ga0208566_1000215_pt1 | contig 41654 bp, 38 predicted proteins | sample PL_2010_150m_FD_184159 | JGI IMG/M metagenome (GOLD analysis project Ga0208566, IMG submission 184159) | Freshwater microbial communities from Powell Lake, British Columbia, Canada to study Microbial Dark Matter (Phase II) - PL_2010_150m... | ecosystem: Environmental > Aquatic > Freshwater >...
GTGTTCTCAACGAGCTCCAAGTAGAAGATTGGGATGGCATAAAAGCCTTTGTGTATTCAAGTGAGAGATCCCAGATAGCTGCTCTCAGTAAAATCGTAGATCGTCTTGCAACTAAGGGTGATAAACACGCGATTGAGATTATGCATAAAGCTGCTGGACATTTGGCTTACCTTGTTCAGCGCGCAGATAAATCATTAGGTAATTCGCAACTTCCCATAACTTTTACTGGCGGGGTCTCACAATCGAAGGTGATTCTTGACGAGTTAGAGAAGATCTTTAAGAAGCGTCTGGTGGTATCGGAAGTGAATATCTCATTGAGAGCAGCAGAGTTAGCGCGGTAGACAAAGAGCTATTGGGGCAACCGATAGCGCTGACGGGGAATGGCTTGAATAAGTTGGTCTTCAATAAGGGTTTTTAAGGCCTTTTCTACTTGAGATTCATCAGGCCAGAGTTTCTTAAGTGCATTCTCGGTTAATGACTCATTCTCACGTAAGGCTTGCACAATTGTTCCACGGCACTTGCGATCGGTACCATGCCAATCTTGAGATTTACGAATAAGTTCACTTTTTGGATAACCATTCTTGCGCCAGTTACATTGCGAAATAACAGGACAGAGTTCACACTTTGGATTAGCGGAAGTACATACGAGAGCACCTAATTCCATAGTTGCCGCCGCCCAGATATGTGCATCCTTGTTTGGCATTAATGATTGACGTGAACTCTTTTCCTTTACTGTTGGTGTGGGCTTCGGATTTTCTTCACCATCTATAACGCGTACAAGCAAGCGCCTAATATTGACATCCATCACCAAGGTTGCTTCCTCAAAAGCAAAAGCCGCTATCGCTGCAGCCGTATATTCACCGATGCCAGGAAGTAGTTGTAGAGTTTTAGCATCACTAGGAACCTCATTGTTAAAATCCTCAGCGATAATTTGTGCGGCACCATGTAGTCGAAGTGCGCGCCTTGGATAGCCCAGCCGTCCCCATGCAGTAATTACCTGTGCTGGAGTTGCTTGTGCTAAATGCGCCGGTGTTGGCCAGCGCTCCATCCATTCAATCCACTTTGGTAAAACTCGATTAACGGGGGTCTGTTGCAACATATATTCGCTGACCATGACTCCCCATGCGGATGTATTGCGCCATGGTAAATCACGTTGATTCTTTTTAAACCAGTTAACTATTGGTTTTTCAAGCGAGTTCATTCGCCAGTTATTTTTACCCGTGAGAGTGCTTGATCAAGGCGTGAAACTTCTACTATCTCCATGCCATCGATTACGGTGTCAGATCCAGTAGGTACTAATGCCCTTTTAAAACCTAAGCGAAATGCCTCCTGAAGGCGGCGATTAACGCCACTCACTTTACGAATCTCACCAGCTAGACCAACTTCTCCAATGGCAACTAAATCAGCTGGCAGGGCAAGAGCTTTAGCTGCCGAGGCCACTGCCAAAGCCAGGGCCAAATCAGCTGCCGGCTCTGACATTTTCATGCCCCCAACTGTTGCGGCATATACATCGCGTCCACCGATTCGAACATGAGCGCGAAGTTCTAGAACAGCTAAAGTCATAGAGGTTCGGGCTGAATCTAATCCGGAAACAACTCTTCGGGCATTTCCAAAGTCATTTTCCCGCCCTTGACTTACTAGCGCTTGGATCTCAGCCAACAATGGACGTCGGCCTTCAAGTGTGACTGTTACGCATGTACCGGGTACTGGTTCGCTATGGCGAGAAGTAAAGAGTCCGGTTGGATCGAGAACAGATTCAATTCCAACATCACTTAAATCAAAACATCCAACTTCATCAGATGCCCCAAAACGGTTTTTTATTGCACGAATCAAACGTAATCGTGAGTGACGTTCTCCTTCAAACTGAAGAACCACATCAACTATGTGCTCGAGTAAGCGCGGACCAGCAATTGATCCATCCTTAGTTACATGGCCAACTAATAGCAGAGTGATATCTCGATCTTTACAAATTCGGATGAGGGCTCCAGCAACTTCACGTACTTGTGTAACTCCACCAGGTGATCCATCGGCCGTAGAGCTACCGATAGTTTGAATTGAATCAATAATCACTAACTCAGGTTTAACTGCATCAATATGAGCAATGACTGCGCCTAAGTCGGTTTCTGAGGCTAAAAATAATGCGGGATCAATTGCCTTTATACGTTCAGCGCGCAAACGTACTTGGGACGCTGACTCTTCACCACTGATATAAAGCGCTGAGATTCCTTGAGCGGCACTTTGTGCCGCAACAGATAAGAGCAACGTAGATTTTCCAACTCCGGGTTCGCCTGCTAATAAAATCGCCGCTCCTGGAACTAACCCACCACCCAAAACACGATCGAGTTCGGATACGCCTGTTGGACGAGCGTGAGCTGCAGATAGATCGACATCGCCGATAGGTGTGGCTTTATGTGTGACGTGTCCGGCAACTAGCGAGAGTTTTTTAGGTGCTGCCAGCTCTTCAACACAGCCCCAGGCTTGGCACTCACCGCATCGACCAACCCATTTTTGGGATGTCCATCCGCACTCACTGCAGCGGAAGGGATCTTTTTCGACTTTGGCCATGGGTAGAGCCTAGAACTTAGGACTGACTTTTTGCCGCAGCCAGCGTTGCTGGATGCTGAATCACAAATAGTGGCAGCGATCGGGCTTGGGCATCACGGATTCCCGCCATACGTTGATCGCACATGCGCGCTAACTCAGCGTAAGGGCCCTCACCCATAAGTTTTTGAAGCTCATATTTATTTGAAATATAAACTGGCTCTTTACCGACATGAGCATCGGGATTGCTGGTGCAGTACCAATCAAAGTCCTCGCCACCATCGCCCCATACAAGGCGCTCATATTCGCCAATAACAGTGACGGAGTATTCGCGCTCGCCAACTTCACGAGTTTCAAAACTACGGCGTAACGGTAACTGCCAGCACACATCTGGTTTGGTATCTACGAAATGTTTATTCTCTTTAATAGCAAGGTGATGCAAAACGCAGCCAAATGATCCGGTAAAACCTTCAGCCTCGTAGCCTTTGCGGTTTAAGAAGATGCACCCATCTTCTACGCGACGAGTCTTTCGCTCACCGTCTTCATCTTTTTCTGAAATCCGAAGTTTTGCTCCAGGCTTCTTTGGACGTGCTTCAGAGTAAAACTGCCACATATCGGGAGTTAAGTAGGCCGCCGCTTTATCAGTACGTGCTTCATCTTCTTCATCGGTATACATGGCGCCTTCAGTGCAGCAACCCGCATCTGGTTGGCTTTTAAATACGCCTTGGCAGCCATCGCCATAGATACAGGTCCAATAAGAGGTCAACCAGGTTAAGTCGCACTTAAATATTTCTTCTTCATTATGTGGGTCAGTAAATTCAACCCAATCACGCGCAAAACCTGGCTTTAGTTCCGACATAGTCGCAGAGCCTACACGCTTAACAGGTACGCTTGCACAATGAGTCAGCAGATACGCGTTGGTGTAATAGGTGCTGGAGTAATGGGCGAGGCGCTTATATCAGCGCTTATATCAAGCGGTGTTGCTGCTAATTGCGTAACAATCTCTGAAAAGCGAGCTGATCGCCAAAATGAATTGATCGCGTTGTACGGAATTAATTCAGATGATCTTCAAACCAACGTAACTTCTGCCGATGTTGTCTTGCTTGTAGTAAAGCCTCAGGATATGGCTGGAGTTTTAGATGATATACGCGATGCAATTAATCCCCAGGCAGTCATTGTTAGCTTTGCTGCAGGTAAAAGAATTGATTTCATTTCAGCGCGAGTCCAGAACCCAGTGATTCGCGTAATGCCAAACACTGCCACCATTGTTGGCGCGGGCATGGCGGCAATATCAGTTGGCGCAGGTGTCAGCGGTGTACAAAGGGAGTTTGTAACGAAATTCCTAGCAGCAACGGGCACAGTTATTGAGGTGCCAGAGGATTTACAGGATGCAGTGACTGCAACTAGTGGATCAGGTCCTGCCTATTTCTTTAGATTTGTTGAGGCCATGGTTGCCGGTGCTCAAGAGCTTGGACTTTCTTTGGAGGATGCGACAACACTGACTAATCAGACAATTATCGGTGCAGCTAAACTCCTTGAGACCTCAGGAAAATCTGCAACAACTCTGCGCGAAAATGTTACCAGCCCTAATGGCACGACTGCGGCAGCTTTGCACTCCTTTGAAAGTAGTGAGTTATCTATGATCGTGGCCAAAGCCATGAAAGCGGCGCGCGATCGCTCGCAGGAACTAGCGTGAAGCGCTTAATCTCACTTATTTTTATCACGTCTCTTCTATTTACATCAATGAGCACCGCCGCACCCACACAAATAGCAGTAAAAGATTTAAAGCTAGTAGCGACAGTTGGTAATGTCGATGAAATCAGCGGCGTAGTTGCAACAAGTACTTCAATTATCGTTTATGGTACAAAACTAGATAAATCTTACGTCCGGGCAGTGAACTTTCTAGGTGAAGAACTATGGAAAATAGATTTAGATCCACAGCTGCATTCGATTGCCACCGCCGCAACGCCAGATAGTGCGGGAAATATTTGGATTACAGGCTCAATTTCGCAACCCCTACAAAGTCCAACTCCATCGCCTAACGCGACTCCACTTAACCCTGATAAGGTAAATTCGATCCCAGAAGATTTAGATAATAGTTTACGAGATGTAGTTCTATGGAAAATAGAACAAAGTACGCATGCATTGAGCACGTATATTTTGCAACCTGCACAGCCAGTAGTAATCACTTCACTAGCTATCGATAAGAGTGGAGTTACTCTTGTCGGGATCACTTCAACTGAAAAAGGAAGTGCAGGTTTTGTAGTCAATAGTGATTTGGCAGGGGAGTTTAGTAAAGCTTTGACCATTGGAAAGGCGTCGACCACTTTGGATTCAGTTGTGCGACATTCCGATGGCTCATTAACTGTTGTTGGATCAAGTTCAGAGGTTCTCAATGGAAAGAAATTAGTAGGTATTACCGATGGAGTTATAGTTAAAATTTCAAAGTCTGCAGCAATAATCTCAGTCGTGCGCAGCTCAGCAGCTAAGGCGTCTCGAAATTGGAATAGTGCTAGTTCATCACTTTTACTTGGTGGTGAAATTATTTCCGACAATAAAATTGAATCAGCAATCACTAAATTTTCTACGACATACGTCCCGACATGGACTTATCGTTTTGCATCATCTGGACCGGCATTCACTTCTGGCTCAGCATTTGCTTTTTTTGCATCTACTGGACCGATTCCACAGATTGCCAAATGGAAGCCAAAGTCTGCCCGTCCGCTTTTACTTACTTTTGATGGAAAGGGCGGCATCATCGCTGCCTATAGCGCGCCCGCCGAACAGCGGGAAGTCCTTGGTTTACTCTCAACAAAAACCCTGGGTCTGCTATGTGTGAGCGCAAGCAAGGAATTAGTCTCCATTTTTTCTCTCAAGTAGAGGAACCTAAACTTCTCAGAAAGGTTCGTATTCAGCGCCGTAATGCTAAATAGTAATTACGGTTTTAATAAGACTAACGAGCCACCAAGACTGGCAAGCAGGTATGTAACTTTTTTCACCGAGACCCAAGCACTCCGAGTTCTTTCAGGAGCTTGGGTGTTTGTAACTAAACGAATAGAACTTTGACCAAGGGCTATTTTCGAGGTTTCAAGTGAGCACAGTCGATCCTGACAGCCAAAGATAATAGTTTTGCCATCTAGGAGGATGCGCTCTCCTGGGGTTCCGAAGCTCTCGGTCGTCATTGATTTAACGTTGCTTGGGTCGCTTAATAATGTCCAATGAATTTGATCTGGTTTAGGCGAAGATACCAATGAAGATGCTAGCCAGGAGGCCATAACATCGTTGCCGATGCGTAGAAGGTTTACATCAAATCCAAAAACATTAGCATTATCGCTAGGTAAATCTAAAGCTTGATATGTCCAGCCTTTCGTATCGGTTCCTGCGCGAGATGCAACCCTGACTTCGCCGGTTGAAGTTTCTTGTTTCTGATTTACAGCAACCACCGAATCATAGAGAACAACAGTTTGTGAGCCATCAAAAGTTGCAGCTAAATGGAACCCCACATCGCCAGTTGAACGGCCATCGGTTGCTCGATCACCATCTACAAGCTCGTAATTCCACGCAGCACTTTTAAACTTCACTGCGCCTAATAAAACGCCTTGACTTTCATCGCGGTAAAATACTTGAATAGTATTTGGTGTAGCAACACAGGCATTTGAAACACTTACATCACTCGACGAACGTGTTCGAACAGGATCTGAGTAGTCATTGAGGGCTGCGCCATTGCCATCCACAATCTCAAAGGCAAAACTCTTACCGTTATAAGCTACGTACCGAAGATCTTTATCAGTGCCATCTGTATAAAAAATATGTAGCGTCTGTTTAGTACCTGTGCCATTCACGCACATAGAAATTGGGCCATTAATGAGATTCTTAGTTTGTCCGCCAGTTCCACCGGCACCATCTACAGTTACTTTCTTCCAAAGTTTCCCATCAAACGTAGCTAGTTTTAAATCGCCGCTTTTGGAGTCGGTATAGGCAACGGCAGGTTGTCCATTAAACGTCGTGCTGGCAAGGAATTTGCCATCGGCAGAGGCGTCTAAGACGGTGCTCTTCCAAGCGGTCTGGGGAATCATGGGCGGTGTTATCACTGCAGCGGAATTTCCCAAAGCATTGCGTGCGATAACACTGAATGTATAACTAGTTCCATTTTTTAATGCACCCATAATCACGGGACTAGTAAGCGTTTTCTTTTCAACCCCAGTTTTAAGGTTTTTAACTACATATTCAGTCAATTGAGCAGTTCTCAGATTTGCTGGTGGATCAAAAGCAACCAAGGCAGCTGAATCACCTATGTATGCCTTTACATTTCTGGGTGAATCTGGCAGGCCAGTGGCAACTCCAGCGGGCGGCTTATTGCGCATATCTTCCATCATCGCCAGCAACAAAGCTCCTGGTTCGCGGAAAATCTCACCGGGATCAAGGCTTGGAGTCATTACTGAGTTAAGTCCGGTTTTTGAAAATGTGTCTTCATCTAAGTGGCTAGTTGATGATCCGGCTTGGTATCGCGAGGGAGTATAGAGTTTAGGTTTTTCACCATTGTTAGCTCTAATTCCGAGTGGACCAGACCACACTAAAGACGATGTCAATATAGATGCTAATTCGGTCGAAGGTGTTGGAATATCTGCAAGACGTCGACCATCAATCGTTTGAGCGTACGCATCAAATGGTGTTGGCTGTTCAAGGCTTCCTACTGCAATATATTTTCCAGATGAATCACGAGTTAATCCGTATCCATCATTTGATGAAAACCCTAAACCGTGCGCAATTTCATGTAAGAAAACCGACTCTAAATCATATTCGGAGATTGTTGGAGCGCCATCACCCCTGCTATTCCACCGGGCACTTGAATTAACTTGAATAATAATCTCAGGTTTTGTCTTATCTAAATCTTTTCCAGCTAATGCATTTGCTAAAGCCGATGAGTACCACAGTGAAGGATCTGGTGCTCCAGCAAAACCTTGATAGAAATCAACATTGCTCGCACTTCCAAGAACTCCATAAGAACTTGATCGTCCCCATGAGGCATCTACATTGATTGGCACGGTGGACGGAAAGTTAGCACCCCAAATATCTATGGCCGCTTGAACTTCTATTCGCGCCCAGTCAGGAAAATTACTGTATTTAACATTGAACTTTGAGATGCTTTGTAGATTCGATGGCTTAACTCGAGTTTGCGGCGTGGTGTCTGTAGCGCTTCCAGCGTAGATATGTCCCCACGTTGTATCTGGCATCACTCGGAATAAGGCATGTGCAGGAGGGGCGATTAAAAAAGAGGTGAGCCAAATTACCGCTATAGCAATAGCCTCAAGCCGCCTCAATTGATTTCCCCGCACATGCGCACGTTAGCAGGATGAGATGATTCGTCTATGGCATCTGAGGGCGAAATGGATATCTCTAAGGAAACTAACAGGGTTAGCACCGCCACCATCTCGGTTTACAGCAGACTTGGTTGCCATCTCTGTGAAATTGCTATAGAGCAGTTAGAGTCAATGCGGGTCGAACTGGGCTTTACCATCGAAATAATCTATATCGATGGTGATTTAGAGTTAGAGAAACTCTATGGCGAGCAGATTCCAGTTATACATATAAATGGGGAGCACCATGATTTTTGGCGAGTTGACCCAGTGAGATTTAAATCTTCCCTTGAAAAACATCGTCAGCGTCGATAATTTTGTACGAGTAGCCCTGTTCAGCTAAGAAACGCTGACGATTTTGGGCAAAGTCCTGATCGATAGTGTCACGCGAGATTACAGAATAAAATTTTGCGCTTCGTCCATCAGATTTTGGTCGAAGGATTCGTCCTAATCTCTGTGCCTCTTCTTGACGGCTGCCAAATGCACCTGATACCTGAATAGCAATAGTTGCATCTGGTAAGTCAATTGAAAAGTTAGCTACCTTTGAGACAACTAAGCAAGTGACTTCGCCAGTCCTGAATTTATTAAAGAGCACTTCGCGCTCTTTAATTGGCGTATCACCTTTGATTAGCGGAACTCCGAGAGCCTCAGAGAGTTCATCTAACTGGTCAATGTACTGACCAATTACCAAGATTTGTTCACCTTTATGTTTTTCAACTAATGCTTCTACAACATCACGCTTAGTTCGAGTTGTTGCACAGGTTCGGTAACGATTTTCAGGTTCGGCCGTTGCATACATCAAACGCTCATTTTCAGTTAAGTTAACGCGAACTTCAATACATTCGGCAGGCGCAATATAACCTTGCGATTCAATCTCTTTCCAAGGAACGTCAAATCGCTTCGGTCCAATAAGCGAGAAAACTTCTCCCTCCATGCCATCTTCACGGACGAGTGTTGCCGTTAAACCTAATCGGCGGCGAGATTGAATATCTGCCGTAAAGCGAAAGATTGGCGCAGGTAATAAGTGCACTTCATCGTAGATAATCAAACCCCAGTCATAAGAATCAAAGAGATCCAAGTGAGCGTAGACACCATTTTTCTTTTTAGTCATGACTTGGTATGTCGCAATAGTTACTGGGCGAATCTCTTTTTTTGCTCCTGAATATTCACCAATCTCATCTTCATTGAGAGTCGTTCGCTTTAATAACTCTTCCCGCCATTGACGAGCAGCAATTGTATTTGTAACCAAAATTAAAGTTGTTGCCTTTGCGTGTGCCATAGCTGCTGCACCGACGATAGTCTTTCCTGCCCCGCACGGCAGCACAACAACACCTGAGCCGCCATGCCAAAATCCTTCTGCGGCTAACTCCTGATAAGGGCGTATTTTCCAATCGCTTTGTACTAAATCAATTGCATGAGCTTGGCCATCTACATAACCTGCAAAATCTTCAGCCGGCCATCCCAATCGCAATAAGGACTGCTTAATCTGACCACGCTGGCTTGGTAAAACTGCAATTGTTTGTGCATCGATTCTGGCACCGAGTAATGGCACAATTTTGCGTGCACGTATTACTTCTTCGAGAACAGCAGTATCGGTAGTGACAAGGATTAATCCATGAACAGGATCAGCTTCAAGTCGTAAGCGCCCATAACGAGACATCGTCTCGGCGACATCAATCAAAATTGAATGCGGAACCGCATACCTCGAATATTTAATAAGCGTATCAATAACTTGTTCCGCATCATGGCCTGCAGCGCGTGCATTCCACAATCCAAGAGGCGTCAAACGATACGTATGAATATGTTCAGGAGAGCGCTCTAACTCAGCAAAAGGTGCAATCGCACGTCGGCACTCAGTAGAAAGAGGGTGATCAATATCTAAAAGTAACGTCTTATCACTTTGAACAATCAACGGCCCATCAGTCATTAAGTAAATCCTTGATCAGTGCATGCAATAGGGCGCTTTGAGGCTCAAGGGTTGTGATGTCTACCCATTCGTGCGCAGCATGGGCGCCATCACCAACTGCACCTAAACCATCTAGAACTTGCGCACCCGCAGCCGCAGCGAAGTTACCATCACTGGCACCTCCCACGGATACGTGTTCAAGTGGAGGCATACCAAGCGTTGCAGCAACTTTTGCAGCGCGTTCATACAGGGCCATGGTCGATGAAGTCTCTAGTGGTGGACGATTAAATCCACCAGTAATTTCATAGCGAGCTTCAGGATTAACTGCCTGTAAATTTCGAATTGCTGCATCTACTCGTTCGATTTCAGCAACCGAAAAAGATCTAACATCGATATCTAAGACTGCTAAATCAGGGACCGTGTTGGTTGTATTTCCAGCCCGTAACATTGTTGGAACCACTGTCGTGCTAAGGAGTTTATTTTCAAGAGCTGCAACGGCAAGAATTGCATGACCCATCTCTACAGTTGCGTTTTCACCCTTTTCGGGCTCAAGCCCAGCGTGTGAAGCTTTTCCATGAATTCGCACTTGATACATGGCAGTACCTTTGCGGCCAGTTTTTACTTTTCCATTCAATGAAGCTTCAATTACCAAAACTGCTTTAGCCTTACGTGAAATCTCTTTAATGAACTCTTTACTTGTTGCACTTCCGGTTTCTTCATCAGTTGTTGCAACTAAGGCGGCAGCGCCAACGACACCCTTCATCGCATAGAGCGCTTGGACAAAACCAGCTTTCATATCAAAGACTCCAGGACCACGGGCGGCGTTGCCTTCAACACTCCACACGGGTTCAAATGAGCCTTTAGGCCACACGGTGTCTAAATGTGCAAGCACGATTACTTCTGGATTTTCAGCGCCCCACCAAAATACTGGACGACCTAATACTTCTTGAATAGTTGCAGGCGAACCTAAGACTTCGAGAGCTAAATCAGATGCAAGTGCAACAACGTGGCGACAGGCTTCGAGATCCTCAGTTGGGGACTCCAACCGCACGAGTTTTTCTAGTGCTGACAACATAGGTGAAGTCTATAACGCAGCTACGCCAGTGATGCGCGGAATTCGAAAGGACTGTACTTCACCAGTTGCGTGGTCCCGGGCGATCAAGGCCCCAGCACTTACTCGAATTGGATCGATAATGCGGTGGGTTACTGCACCATTATTATCGGCATAACCAATGGAAAGAGATTTCTCCTCCAGAATATATTTATTCACTAAGTCCATAGTTTCATTGGCGGTAGTGCGTGGCAGTGCACCTAAAGCTTCATTTGCAACTTGTCGTAAGTGTGCCTGCTTATGACTCGACTTTTCGCCAGTGCGTATCGCACGAATAGCCGTGTTGAGCATATCAATATTTGGGATTTCAATCTCTCCAACAATTCTTGGGGGACGCGGTTTTGTTTGTGCACGGCTAGACCTAGTACCTGTCAAAATTAAACCGTTCGCGGATTCTGCTGCTGGCAAATAACCTGCTTCTCTCAAAACACGCATTACATCAACTGCTTCGTGATTAGAAATAATTACTTCAGGAGCAATCCGTCTTAAGGCAAGAATTTCTACTTTCTTATCGTTCATAATTTGGGCGATTAAGGCAGTATCTTCACATCGCAGGAAACAGGCTGTATTACCAACTCGCAACTTCCCATGTTTTTTAGCAACATCAGCGATGAGATATTCAAGTGGTTGTGGCATGGGAGTCTTAGAAGTCCTAATTAAAAACGCTTTAATCTCATCACCAGTTTTTCCATGATCTAACGCTCTGCGAATTGTTGCTTCGCTGAATCTGTATACCGTTGCTCCGCCACGGCTCTCAATGTCAGCCATGATTGCTAATTGTTGCGAGACTTCGTGCTCTAACGGTCCCGGTGCAATTGCCGTGTTGTCACTTTGGATGAGAATGTGATCCACAGTTTTGGGTAGATCATCATTAATCAGAGTTGTGTCACCACCGTCTAGAAAAGTTAGACCATATTTAGAGAGTGCACCTTGACCCGTTATTCCAAGCCACTCGGCTTCGCGCAAGCTCCAGGATGCAAGCTCTTCTTGCATGGAAGAGTTACGTCGAACAGGCGCGCGCCACGCCAAAAGTGAGTTAAACGAGGCGGAATCAGGTGCAGCGCCGGGGTTCTCTTTCAGAATAGACAGAGTAAGTGAACGGACACGCGCAGCATTTACACGATCAAGCTCGGGACCAAGTGCGGCAACGTTTTTTGCTTCTGCTCGACCTACCAGTCCACTAGCGCGTGAAGTAATCAACCAGGCCGAAGCCAAAACCCGCCAACGTTCTGCTGGAGTTTGCATCAACCAAATATCAAACTTATTGCTAGGCATAATTCGATCATCTGAATCAATACTTATAAGTGAAGTTAAATAAGCCAGTTCAGTAATAAAGGCGGTGCATGATTCATCTACACCGAGGTGGTTTGCAATAATCTTAAGATCCCGTACACCTAAACCTCCAGCACGCAAAGCATCCGCTGGTTCTTGTGCCCAAAAATTTAATAACTCTTCGACCCAGCGCAGTACAGTTGAAATATTTGCAATTGATGCCAAGTTAATCTGTTTTTCATCACGAACGGCACCAGTTAATTGTGGCGCATTAATAAAGTTTTCCTTGTGGATTTTTCCACCGCGACAATGAAGTGCAACTTCACGTGGCAAAATTACTGTCCGCTGATCGAGGGGAACTAAGAATTTTCTCTCTAATAACCAAGCAACACCAGGTCCGGGGTTTTTAATATCTCCGACGCTTCCGCGCGGTGGTCCCCAAATCAATCGTTCAAGTGCTCGCTTAGCATCAACTGGAGCATCATCGAGTTCAACTAACTTTAGTTTGACCATTGAAGCCGGGCCAAGTCCAGCGGGTTCAATTCCAAGCACATCACGCAACTGGGATGGAAGGCGCATTCCGTCATTGGATGGATAGATTAAACCGATCGAAATTAAATAGTTCAAAGTACTAGCGCTAGATTTATCAGTTAGTGCCGCTACTGATTTAGTTGAGAATGGCTCATTTAAGGCTGCCGCAGCCTCAAGTACTTGGAACTGCCAGTGGTTGAGTGAATCAATGGCTCGGGCCAAACTTGGAGGCGAGCATGCACGAACTGCAAGAGATGCAACATCTGGCGGAACTGGAATTACAAGATCGGGGCGTTTAGAAAAAAGCTCCAAGAGTGCAGCATCATCGACGCTACGTAAGTAGTCGGAGAAAGAGCGCATTTCCATAACTTGCTTACATTACTGGGCTTTAGTGCTTATTGTGTAATCAGCGAGGCTTTCGCCTTGGAGTGAGCCAGGTTGCTAAGGCTGCGAGCCGCACAACAACTGGTGAAATCGCGCGGCCAATAAATCGGGCCCGCCGAAAATCATGGATTGGCCACCCCTCAGCCATGGCACGTAGGCCTAAGATTGCATCTGGATTTATTGCAGATGGATGGCCGACGCATTGTAAAAGCGGAAGGTCGTTATTGCTATCTGAGTATGCATAGCAAGTCTCTAAATTCAAATCTTCGCGCTGAGCAAGTTCTCTTACAGCTATTGCCTTTTCTTTTCCGTGCAACAGCGCACCTAACATCTCACCTGTATAAGCTCCATCTTTAATCTGAGCTTTACTTCCTAAGGCTCCAGTGAAACCTAACCGATTTGCAATCAGTACAGCCATATCTTCTGGGGCGGCAGTAACTAACCAGACTTCTTCTCCACTTGCTAAGTGTTTCTGTGCAATATCTATTGTTCCTTGCCACATTGCAGGGGAAACAAACTCATCATAAATCTCTTGAGCTATAGCTTCAATGTCTTTGACACTATGACCACCGATAAAATTTGTTGCCGATTCTTGAAAGCGAGCTATCTCTTCCTTATTTTCTTTTCCTGTTAATCGAAATCGCAGATTAGCCAGAACAAAGCGGGAGATATCCTTCTTTGTGAAATATCCACGTTGGTACATTCCGCGCCCAAGGAAGTAGATCGTGGAGCCACGGATTAGCGTGTTATCTACATCGAAAAAGGCTGCTCGCTTCGCCGTGAGTGCCATGTCACTACCTTAACGAACTTGAGCCTGTAGGGACGCTTTATGCTTACCCAATGAGTTCAACGGTCCATGTGATTCGTCACGGTGAAGTAGAAAACCCAGAGAAAATTCTCTATGGGCGCCAACCCGGATGGCGACTTTCTAATCGTGGCCAAGATATGGCTCGAACACTTGGAGATTGGTCTAAGTCGATTGACTTAGGGGCTCTTTTTGTTTCACCGTTACAGCGTGCGCAAGAAACCGCCGCGCCTATTGCTGCAGCGCACAAAGTTGAAGTTACTACTGATGAACGATTAATCGAGGCAGCAAATGTCTTTGAAGGTAAGCCATTTGGTGTTGGAGATGGCGTGCTACGTCATCCAGGGGCCTGGAAGCATTTATGGAATCCTTGGAGGCCATCGTGGGGAGAACCTTACGATCAACAAATAAATCGGATGCTTGCCGCAGTATTTGCAGCACGCGAGGCCGCTGATGGAAAAGATGCAATTTGTGTGTCACATCAGCTACCTATATGGATTGTAAGAAGTGCAATTGAAAACCGACGCTTACTTCATGATCCACGTAAACGGGAATGTTCTTTGGCGTCAGTAACAAGCATTCACTTTGACGATGATGGATTGATTTCTGGACTTACTTATTCAGAACCAGCACGCCATTTGCTTCCAGGAAAATAATGAAGAAGATTATTAAGTCAATTCTAGGCTTCTCAATTATTTTTATGCTAACAGGTTGTGGCGGAGGCGGAAGTTCAACCGCTCAGGAAAGTTTTATTTTAGGAAATGGATCAGTCACTTACATTAAATCTACTGATCGAATTGAAGCACCAGCACTTACCGGAATGACTTTATCGGGTAAAAACTTTTCTTACGGCCGTGGTCGAGTTACGGTAGTTAACGTGTGGGCCTCTTGGTGTGCGCCTTGTAGAGCAGAGATTCCTGCACTTATTGCCCTGTCAAAGAAATATAGCGAAGTAACTTTCATCGGAATTCTTACTCGAGATAATCCGCCAACTGCCGAAGCATTTGCTCGACGCTTTGAAATACCATATCCCACGCTTATAGATGACTCAATTTTGATAGGTTTCAAAGGTTCATTGGCAGCAAATGCAATCCCTTCGACAGTTGTCATTGATAGAAGTGGAAAAGTGGCGGGACGAATATCTGGCCAAATAACCGTTGCCTCTCTCTCTTCCTTGATTGAAAAGGTGAGCTCAGAGTGAAAGATTTCTTTGTGGAACAGATTCTCAGCGGCTTCTTAATCACGGCATTTCCAGTTGCTTTTATTGCTGGGTTTATTTCATTTCTATCACCGTGTGTCCTGCCACTTGTTCCTGGGTATTTATCTTTTGCCGCTGGCTTTTCTAGTGACCGAGGGAAACTGCTTCTAGGCTCACTTCTATTTGTGCTTGGCTTTAGCACAGTGTTTGTTTCCTATGGCGCAGTTTTTGGTGGGTTAGGAAATAAATTAGCTGCCAATGAAGTTGGAATCTCACGCGTGCTCGGAGTTATCACAATCTTTCTTGGCTTTATTTTCCTCGGAAAATTTGCGTTGATTCCAACAATACGCCCCCGAATGAAAACCACTGGTGGGCTTATCGGTGCCCCAATTCTTGGCTTCCTCTTTGGAATTGGGTGGACTCCTTGTATTGGCCCGGCACTTGCTGCCGTTCAAACATTAGCCTTTCAAGAGTCCAGTGCGGTGCGTGGTGCGTTGTTATCACTTGGTTACTGCCTTGGTTTAGGTCTCCCATTTATTGCTTCAGGGCTTTTTCTTGATCGCTCTGAAAGACTTCGTAAAGTCCTTGTACGTCGGGGAGATCTGATTTCTAAAATCGGCGGGGTATTTTTAATAACTATTGGAGTTTTACAAGTCACGGGAACGTGGGGCCAGATTATGAATTCTCTGCGCTCACTTATTTCAGAATTCATTCCGGTGGTTTAAATGAGCCAAGAGGTCCAACTTCCAGAGCTAGGCAGCATCGGATTATTTAGATTCGCATGGCGGCAGTTAACAAGTATGCGCACCGCCCTAATTTTATTGATGCTATTAGGTGTTGCCGCTATTCCTGGTTCCTTAATTCCTCAGAGAACTCAAAACCCAATGGCGGTATCTGCCTATTTCAAGCGCTCACCAGACCTAGCCACATGGTTAGATCGATTCTCCCTCTTTGATGTCTACGGCTCACCCTGGTTTAGCGCGATATACATACTTCTCTTCATCTCACTCATTGGCTGTGTATTGCCGCGAACAATCGAGCATTTTCATGCTGCACGGGCTTTGCCTCCGTCAACTCCTAAGAATTTGAACCGCATGAAGTTTTATTCGTCATGGCGAGCACAGGGAAATGAACTCGAAACTGCGCGAGCTTGGCTGAAGAAGAATCGTTTTAGAGTGGTTGAAAAAGATGGGTCAATTTCGGCAGAAAAAGGGTTTTCACGTGAAACAGGAAATCTCTTTTTCCATTTAGCGCTCATTCTAATTCTTCTTGGAATCTCAATGTCATCGTTATTTGGAATGCGTGGGGAGGCGATTCTAAATGTTGGAGAGCGCTTTGTTAATACTCCAACCAGCTATGACTCTTTAGCGTACGGAAAACTTTTTAAAGATGGAAAATTAGCGAACTTCATGCTCAAGGTTGATAATTTTGATGCACAATATAATATTGAGACCAATGCACCAGAGGATTACACCTTGCAAGTAACTTTATATCAAGGAGATTTTACTAAAGGTGAAAAAAAGGTGATTAAAGTTAATTCTCCTCTCACAATCGGCAACACTAAGATTTATCTTCAAGCTAATGGTTATTCACCTATTGTTACTGTGCGAGACTCAAAGGGAAATGTTGGGCTACAAGGTCCAATTCCATTTTTGCCCCAAGATGGAAATCTTCGATCTATAGGGGCAATAAAAGTTCCAGATGCCCAACCACAGGTTGGCTTTGTTGGTTCATTTGTACCGACTTACGAACGAAGCGATAGCAACGGAGCAATCAGTGCATTCCCGCAAGCGCTAGATCCTCGGCTACTGCTATCTGCATGGTCTGGAGATTTAGGTTTAGATTCAGGAACTCCGCAATCCGTTTATCGCATCGATACGTCAAAGATGACGCAGATCGGATTGAAATCTCTAAAGCCCGGTGAAAGTTTTGCCTATGCAGGTGGATCACTCACTTTCGAAGCCTATGTTCAGTGGGTTAACCTCCAAATAGTCGATGATTCTGGCAAGAACTATGCGCTACTCGGCGCTATTGTTTCCATCCTTGGACTTCTTGCCTCTCTTTTCACTCGCCGCCGCAGAATCTGGATTCGAGTTGGGACCGACGTAGAAGTAGCTGGTTTAGCTAAAAATGCCGCACCAGGTCTAGATCAAGAGTTAGCTATATTTGTAAGCGCTATAAAAGGGGAGATTTAAATGTCACGCACGTGGGCCTACCTCTCTAATTATTTAATTTACTCATCTATGGCCGTTTATACACTCTCCTTTTTTGCCCATGCTGTTGAAACCGCGTGGGCAGTGAAGATTCCAGAGACAACATCTGGAAAAACTCTTGACTATAAGCGAACTGAAAAAGTTGCGCGTATAGCTACCGCAATGATGATCCTTGGCTTCTTACTATTATTTGCTGGAGTCATTGCCCGAGGAGTTTCTGCCGGACGTGTTCCTTGGGGCAATATGTATGAATTTTCAATTACAGGTGCATTAGCTTTTTCAGGTGCTTACTTGGGAGCCCTTCGCAAATATGATCTACGATGGTTAGGGCTTTTAGTTTCAACAGCGGTCTTACTAACTTTAGGAACTGCAGTAGCTGTTCTATATCGACCAAGTGCACCACTTGTTCCTGCACTTAAATCGACTTGGTTAGTTATTCACGTTTCTGCGGCAATTATTTCTGGCGGTGTTTTTTTACTTGCCAATGCTGTTGCAGCAGCTTATCTTTATTTAGATTCTATGGAAGCCAAAGGCGAACGAACTGTTTGGGCAAAACGCCTGCCTTCACTTGAATATTTAGACCAACTTTCATATCGCTTAGTTGCATTTGTCTTTCCTTTATGGACGTTTGCCGTCATAGCCGGAGCAATTTGGGCCGAGAGTGCATGGGGACGCTACTGGGGCTGGGATCCTAAAGAGACGTGGGCATTTATCACCTGGGTTGCATATGCCGCATACTTACATGCACGTGTCACTATTGGTTGGCGTGGACGCCGAGCTGCATGGCTATGTTTATTTGCTGGCTCAACATTTCTCTTTAACTATGTGTACGTCAATATCTGGGGTACTGGAAAACATACGTACTCAGGACTTTAAATACGTCCAAGGAAATCTGGATCATCATCGGGTGGCAAAATACGTCGCTTTGGCTTTGGTCCACCTAAACGTGGGCCTTTTGGCCGACCCGCTACCCAATAAGCGATTGGACCAAGAGTTTGGATAAGAATAATTATTAAAATCCAACCCCACTTTGGCAAGTTTCGAATCTGAGTCTCATCGGTACGTGCGCAGTCGACCAATGTATAGATACTGAAAGCAACTAATAAAAGTGGAAGTAGCAGTCGTGTCATGGCTTTATTGTATCGCTAAGGCAAGTGCAAAAACGGTGGCAAATATAAGTTGTAACTTGCCAGTCTTGCCTAGGAGTGGAATCAATTGAGCACCACTTGCACCGCCCAGGACAGTGCGAGCGATAGAAAAAGTAAGTGGCGTCACTAAAAGCGTAAGCAACGCCAGTGGTTTAAAGGTAGCAATTGCCGCTGTATGGGCAAGAACGAGTAATGCGACAAAGAAACGTCTGGCAGCAGCATCTCCCATTCGAACCGCGAGAGTGCGTTTACCGACTAATACATCTTGGTCGCGATCTCGAAGGTTATTTATCGACAGGATCGCACATGAGAGTGCGCCCATTGGAATAGCCACAATAAAACTCAGGAGGGTCAGTTTTTCACTTTGCACATAATATGTACCGACAGTTGCAACAACGCCAAAGAAAATAAATACTGAAATCTCGCCGAAGCCACTGTAGCCATATGGTTTCTTGCCACCGGTGTAATTCCAGGCAGCCCAGATTGAAAGCAGCCCAATAGCGATCAGCCAAGGGGAAGTTAAGTATGCAAGCCACAGGCCGGCTAGTGATGCAAGAGCAAAGGAGAAAAGCGCCGCGTTTTTTGCTGAACGAGCACTCGCTAAGCCACTTGCAACTAAACGCGTCGGCCCAATTCGGTGCGTATCTGTTCCCTTAATGCCATCGGAGTAATCATTGGCAAAGTTAACGGCGATTTGTAGCCATAAACCTACCTTCAGCGCTAATGCGGCACGAAACCAGTTGAAATCTGGTCCGGCAAGTGCTGATGCAACAATGATAGGAGCGATAGCTGCGGGTAATGTACGCGGCCTCGCACCCAGAATCCATTTATTCATGCTCAACCATTCTCGTAAGTGCCATGCGGTCAGTCTTGCCGATTCCCAGTAAAGGAAGTGAATCTAAAAAGTGAATTCCTTTTGGTTTTGCAATTCCACCCAAAGCTGCCTCTAAGTAATGTGAAATATCTGTCTCACTAATATCACCAACTACCCCGATATGTAGCGCTTGACCCCACTGTGCATCATTAATTGCAAATGCTGCGAACTCTATTTCGGGGAAGCGAACTGACAACGTAGCTTCAACTGCAACGAGAGACAAGTTTTCTCCACCAGAGATAATTACATCGTCCGCTCGACCTTTTACTTTAAGTTTTCCATCAACAACTTCACCAAGATCGTTAGTTGTAAACCAGCCATCGTGGAGTTTGAAGAGCGCGGGGAAATTTAAGTAACTGTCAGCTAGAAGTGATCCACGGATTTCAACAACGCCGTTTAAATTGATACGAAACTCCACTCCATTTAGTGCGCTACCGTCATAAATACATCCACCACAAGTTTCAGTCATTCCGTAAGTTTCAATAATATGTATTCCAGCACTTATCGCTTCTTCTCGAAGTACTGGCGTTAGTGCAGCACCTCCAACTAAGACTGCGCGTGCACTTTGAAGATGTCGCAGTAATCTGTCATCAGAGTTAAGCGCTCTAAAAAGTTGTGTTGGTACGACAGAAGTAAAATCTACAGCTGGAAATTCGCCTTCAAAATTTCGCAGATCAACCGGGAGTGTGTCAACTTCCATTGAGCGAATAATTACATTGATGCCAGCAATGTGTGTGGTGGGCAACAGTAAAGACCACGTAGATCCATGAGCCGCTCCAATAAATGCATTTGCAGCCTTTGCCGATACCAACAGAGATTGGGGTGTGAATGCGACCTCTTTGATTACTCCAGAGCTCCCGCTTGTTCCTATTACTAAGCAGATAGAGGAAGGGCAAAACGCTGAGTTGATATCTGCCAGACCCAGGGCAGGACCACTTCCTGCGAGTGCCGCAGTGAGAAGCCCCGCTAAATCTGGGAGTTCGCACGCAGGGCTGACCCGCAGTAATTCTCGTTGTGACGTCATATCCATTGCAGCCGTAGGCTATCGCTAGCAACGATAGTGGAGGAAATATGAGCAAGCCGATTAACCGTGATTTTGGTAGCCGCGAGCTCCCACAGTGGAGAACTGCCCCAGGTGGGGAGAGTTTTATTGATATTACCTATCAGGTTGGCGATGCCATCGCGAAGATAACTATCAATCGCCCACAGGTTCACAATGCTTTTCGTCCACAAACAATCATTGAACTTATAGAGGCATTTTCACTTGCCCGCGATAACGAAGAAGTCGGTGTAATTATTTTGACTGGTGCCGGAACCGAAGCTTTTTGCTCGGGTGGAGACATCAGTGTGCGTGGAGATGATGGATACCTGGGTGATGACTCTTTAGCGCAAAAGGGTATTGGTCGACTCAATGTTTTAGATTTACAGATCCAAATTCGCCGAACTCCAAAACCAGTTGTTGCGATGGTTGCTGGCTGGGCGATCGGAGGCGGTCACGTATTACACGTTGTCTGTGATTTAACGATTGCTGCAGAAAATGCAAAGTTTGGTCAGACAGGTCCAAAGGTTGGTTCTTTTGATGGTGGATACGGCGCTGGATTATTAGCTGCCCATGTTGGTCAGAAAAAAGCCCGCGAGATTTGGTTTATGACGCGCCAATACGATGCACAAGAAGCCCTTTCCATGGGATTAGTTAATACTGTAGTTCCAGTTGCCGAACTTGAAGCTGAAACAGTTTCATGGTGTCGTGAAATGTTACGTAACTCTCCACTGGCACTCCGCTTACTCAAATCAAGTCTTAATGCAGCAGATGATGGTCAAGCTGGGATCCAACAACTAGCAGGAGATGCAACTCTTTTATTTTATATGAGCGAAGAAGGTCAAGAAGGACGCGATGCATATAAAGAGAAGCGTCAGCCAAATTTTGAAAAGTTTCCAAAGCGTCCATAAGTAATGCTTGATTCAATTCTGGGCTCATTGCGTGTCGTTGCACTTGCAACAAAGACTGACTTTCGCTCGGTCACATCGCGCGAAGTCGCTCTTTTTGAAGGCCCCCTTGGGTGGGGAGAGTTCTCGCCATTTTTGGAGTACAGCTATAGCGAATCAGTTCCATGGCTAACAAGTGCTGTTGAAGCGGCTTTTGTCTCACCGCCACCAGCACTTCGCTCAGAGATAGCCGTAAATGCGACTCTGCCAGCTTTAGACAACGCGCAAGAGATAGAGGGACTTCTAGATTCATATCCAGGCTGCTCTGTTATTAAAGTCAAAGTTGGAACTGATCCAGTTAAAGATTTAGATCGATTAGCAATTATTCGTGAGCTTCGCCCAGATGCCACAATTCGAATCGATGTAAATGGATTGTGGGATGTTGAACAAGCGGCCTCTTTTCTTAACAATGTGGGTGAGATTGAATATGTAGAACAACCATGTGCCAGCGTTGAAGAGTTACGTGAGTTAAAAAAGCGCACAAGCATAAAGATTGTTGGCGATGAAGTGATAAGAAAAGCAAAAGATCCATTTGCGGTGGATTTATCAGATGCAGTCGACATTGTGATGTTAAAAGTTGCCCCGCTAGGTGGCATTACTCGTGCACTTGAGATTGCTCGCCACCATAAACTTCCGGTCGTAGTTTCTAGCGCATTGGAAAGTGCAGTTGGAATCTCATATGGACTTAAACTTGCCAGTGCGCTACCTTCTCTTGATTTTGCATGTGGCTTAGGTACTGGCTCTCTTTTGGCAGTAGATGTCGAGCAACTTCCAATAAATAATGGAATGATTAGAGTTGCTGATGTTCGACCAGAAGTTTCACTACTTAATAAGTTGGCGGTTTCAAACGAGCGTTTAAACTGGTGGAAGAATAGAATTCGTATGACTTGGGACGCAGGTGCAGAGAGTTTTATTAATGAGAGAGGATGGGGTCAATGAATGCATCGACTTCATTAGCTCGTGTCATCGTTCGCCAGATTATTGAAGCCGGGATTACCGATGTTGTGATCTCACCCGGATCTAGAAATGCCCCACTTTCACTAGCTTTTCATGCTGCGCAGACTCGGGGCTTAATCAAGACTCATATTCGAATCGATGAGCGAACTGCAGCTTTTTTTGCACTAGGTCTCATTAAGTCAACCGGCCGTCCAGTTCCAGTTGTGTGCACGAGTGGAACTGCAGTTGCCAATTACCACCCAGCTGTTTTAGAGGCCAACCACACCAATGCAGCGTTATTGGTGTTAACGGCAGATAGACCAGCGATGCTTCGTCGCACTGGCGCAAATCAAACTACAGAGCAGGCTCGAATCTTCGGTAAAGCCGTTCGCTATTTTGCCGATATCGATGGTCCAGTTTTTCCTATGGATCTACCGTTAGATAGTTTGCGATCTGGTCCCGTCCACCTAAATCTCCAGTTTGATGAGCCACTTTTGCCCGATGATTCAACGCAGTGGCTAGATGAAATTGCTATCGGAGTCGCACAGTCCAACACGCGTACAAAAGTAGCAAGCTTAAAAGTTCAAGGTAGCCGAGGTGTACTTGTAATCGGACATGATCGTGGTGGATTAAGTGTCGAAGAAGTGCGAGCCTTTGCCAAGAAACTCAAGTGGCCTGTCATTGCAGAAGATCCGCTTTCATTTCCCGATGCCGTTGCCCATGCATCTATTTTCTTAACATCACAAGAGATTCGAAGTGTTTTGATTCCACAAGTTGCAGTCGTCATTGGTCGTACAACATTGTCGCGTTCGGTCAATGCACTCATTAAATTAGCACCAGTACAGTGCGTAATAGATCCACGTATGGCGACCGTTGATAGTGATCGCACTGGAGATAAGAAGTTCACAGCAATTCCAGAGATTGATACTCAGATTGCATCCGATGATTGGATTGCTCAGTGGCAGAAATATTCACAACGCTGCGCAAAAGTTATTAGTGAAGTTAGTGGCTGGAACGAGGCAAATATCGCTCGAACAATTTCAGCCGAACTACCTGGGGGTTCCGCGCTTTTTATTGCATCATCGCGCCCGATTAGAGACATCGAAGGATTTGCTACACCACGAGGCGACATTCACACTTATGCAAATCGAGGTTTAGCTGGCATAGATGGAAACATATCCACTGCTTTAGGCGTTGCATACGGACATAAATCAAGTTTTGCAGTGCTTGGAGATTTAGCATTTCTGCATGACATAACTGGTTTAATTCAAGGGGAAGAGATTAATTGCAGGTTCATAGTTATCAATAACGATGGTGGCGGGATTTTTTCTACACTTCCTCAGCGAGGAGTGGTTGGTTTTGAAGAAGTTTTTGGAACACCACATGGCTTAGATCTTGCAGCAATTGCTTTAGGTATGGGAATAGAATCTAAAACAGTAAAGTCAATCGAAGAATTAAAGAAAGCAATGTCAGCACCCGTAAAAGGAGTTTCAGTAGTTGTCGTACAAGTACCTTCGCGTGAGGCCAACGCTGATAACTTAAAAAATATTTATGAAAAGATGAACTCTATTTAACAAGTGCGCTACGCATTGGAATCAGTTTTGCTTCGCTTTCAGCTAACTCTTTATCTGGATTAGATCCAGCAACAATGCCGCAACCTGCAAAAATACGGATTGAATTGGCGTCAATTTGGCCACAGCGCAGAGCGATTCCGAGCTCGCCATCTCCTGCGGCATCAATCCATCCAACCGGACCGGCATAACGACCGCGAGACATTCCCTCTATTTCATTAATTAACTCAGCGGCTATGGTGCGAGGAGTTCCACACACCGCCGCCGACGGATGTAGTTGTTCAAGAATTGAAAAGGCATCAACATGGGCAAGTTTTTCGGCTAATGCACCGGTTACATCGGTTGCTAAGTGCATGACATTTGCTAAGTGCAAAACAAATGGTGATTCTGGAACATTCGTGGAAGTGCAAAAAGGTTCAAGGGCTTGCGCTACAGAACGAACAGCATATTCATGTTCTTCAAGATCTTTTGAAGAACGCGCTAATGAAGCGGCCAGTGCCAAATCACGCTCGTCATCGCCGGTTTTACTGATCGTTCCAGCCAGGACGCGGGAAGTCACCATTTTGCGCGAAAGTCGGAGTAAGAGTTCTGGTGTTGCACCCACCAGACCAGAGACTGAAAAACACCATGTAGATGGATATTCAGCGGCAAGTTTTTTAAGAATAGAGCGCGCATCGATGTGAGATTGTGCAGTTCCAGAGAAATCACGAGCTAGAACAACTTTATCTAGCGCTCCATCATGTATTCGCCGAACTGAATCAGTTACACGCTTTTTCCAATCTGCATCAGCATTCGGATCCTCAATCCAACTAACAGGGTTTGACGCAAATACTGCGGTTTCAGAATTCAAAACTGGTTGTGAAGCCGAACCAATCCACGTAATCCAGGATTTGCCACTTTTCATTCCAACAATTACTTGTGGAATTACTAATACCGATGGATCATCGGGGGAGAAGGAAAAAGAAGTAAAGAGAAGTGGGCCAGTGCCGCTTCCATGAACTGAGTTTGACACTGCAAAACCTTCAAGTTGTGTTTGCCACCAATATCGAGCATCGGCAAAACGATTTGGCCCACTAACGGTGGTGGTTGCGTGGACACCCCAACCAACCAATCCTTCTCCGGCACGTACCCATGCAAGAGGTTGTTCGGCCGGTAAAAGATCAAGCAGTGGTAAGTGCTCGCCCAAGTGCGTTGTGGTAACTGGAATTAATGCAGGCATTCGGCCACTAATAGCATGCGTGAAACTCCCTGATAGTTAAGTTGTGGATGAGCCTACTTCACGAGAGAATGCACCCATGTCGCGCGCTCATCTGAACAAAGATCCCGATGAAGTAGCTGCGATGTTTGATGCTGTTGCCAAGCGATATGACATCGTTAACGATCTGCTCAGTCTTGGCCGCACAAAGGCGTGGCGCAAGGCTGTAACGAAAATAATCGCGCCTGGGCCCGGAATGAAGATTCTCGATCTCGCCGCTGGCCCGGGCTCATCCTCACAACCCCTGCATGAGGCTGGCGCCGATGTTCTCTCCACGGATTTTTCCGAGGGAATGTTGGCCCAAGGCCGAAAGTCCCGTCCGTATCTGACTTTTTCCAAGGCCGATGCCCTCAACCTGCCTTTTGAGGCCGACACCTTTGATGTCACCACGATCTCCTTTGGCCTTCGCAACACCGTTGACTACCCAAAGGCCCTGGCCCAGGCGCTTCGAGTCACTAAACCAGGCGGCCGGATGGTCGTTGTTGAGTTCTCACACCCCACATGGCGGCCATATCGCTGGCTCTATATGGGCTATGTGATGCGGGCCTTGCCGATAATCGCTCGAAAAACCTCATCAAATCCCGATGCCTACGTATATTTGGCTGAATCCATCCGGGCCTGGCCCAATCAAGTCGAGCTAGCGGCGGCGATGGAGGCTGCGGGCTGGACGCTCGTGAGCTGGAAAAACCTGAGCTTTGGAGTTGTTGCAGTTCACAGCGGGATAAAGGGCTAGCGGTCATTGGCATAGGCCTATCGACTCTAAGATTTCACACGTGATATCCACATCCAATCCATACGTGCCGATCCTGGTGCTAGGGGCTATCGGCTTTGGTTTTTCCATAATCTCAATTGCCGCTGGGGCACTGACTGGACCAGCCCGTTATAACCGCGCTAAGGCCGATGCTTACGAGTGTGGAATCGAACCTTCACCACAAGCGGCCGAGGGTGGACGTTTTCCAGTCAAATATTTCTTAACCGCAATGCTATTTATTATCTTTGATATTGAAATTGTCTTCCTTTATCCATGGGCAGTCACTTTCGACAAGTTAGGTGTTTTTGGTTTAGTTGAAATGGCGATTTTTATTGGAACTGTTTTCGTTGCATATGCATACGTATGGCGCCGCGGTGGATTGGAATGGGACTAATACATGGGTCTAGAAGAGAAGATACCTAGCGGCTTTCTATTAACAACAGTAGAAAAACTTGCAGGCTATATGCGTAAGAACTCTTTGTGGCCGGCAACTTTTGGTCTTGCATGCTGTGCAATCGAAATGATGGCCGTTGGTTCGGCAGCTAAATATGATATTTCACGTTTTGGTATGGAAGTTTTCCGTGCATCCCCACGTCAAGCTGATTTGATGATTGTGGCCGGTCGTGTTTCAAATAAAATGGCGCCAGTACTTCGCCAGATTTATGATCAAATGTCGGCGCCTAAATGGGTTATCGCTATGGGTGCATGCGCATCATCGGGCGGAATGTTTAATAACTACGCCGTTGTTCAAGGCGTAGATCACGTGGTTCCAGTTGATATTTATCTACCAGGCTGTCCACCACGTCCTGAAATGTTGATGGATGCAATTCTTAAACTTCATGAAAAAATCTACGATGAAAAACTTGGAGTTAACCGCGCTCAAATCATTAAAGAAGTTGAGCTCGCAGCTATGAACGCTAAGCCAACGATTGAGATGAAGGGCTTGTTAGCGTAAATGACTGATTCAGGAATGTTTGGCGCTCGCGGCACGGGTGATACATCTGGCTATAGCGGCCTAGTTCGCACCCCTGCGTCGACTGGCTCATCTGAGCGCCCGTACGGTAGTTATTTTGATCAAGTTGCCGATGATTTAGAGCGTGCATATCCTGAGTTTTCTCAAGCTATTGAGCGAATTGTCGTAGATTGCGGCGAACTAACTTTGCATGTGAAGCGAGAAAAACTTGTTGCCGTTGCATTAATTTTGCGCGATTCATTAAAGTTTGAAATGTGCATGGGTGTTAATGGAGTTCATTATCCGGACAGAACCAATCGTGAATTCAGCGCGGTCTATCCACTTCTTTCACTTACACATAATCGCCGAGTTCGACTTGAAGTTATAGTTGCCGATGCCGATGCACATATTCCTACACTGGTTGAAGTATGGGCAGGTAACAACTGGCATGAGCGTGAGACTTTTGACATGTTTGGAATTATTTTTGATGGACACCCGGGTTTAACTCGTATTTTGATGCCCGATGATTGGCAAGGCCATCCGCAACGTAAAGATTATGCACTCGGTGGAATTGCCGTCGAATATAAAGGCGCAACAATTCCTGCTCCAGATGAGCGAAGGAGCTACAAATGACAACTTTTGATCCATACGCTCCATCTCGTGATACAACTGAAGGTACAGTTTTTTCTGTTACTGGCGGAGACTGGGATTCACTTATCCAAGAAATCGGTTCAACTAAAGAAGAACGCGTTGTTGTCAATATGGGCCCACAACATCCATCAACACACGGTGTACTTCGTTTAGTTCTTGAACTTGAGGGCGAGACTGTTACTGAAGTTCGTTGTGGAATTGGTTACTTACACACTGGAATTGAAAAGAATATGGAGTTCCGTAACTGGACTCAGGGAACAACTTTTGTAACTCGTATGGATTATTTGTCACCGTTATTTAATGAGACGGCCTATTGCTTAGCTGTCGAAAAACTCTTAGGTATTACTGAAGATGTTCCAGAGCGAGCTAGCGTTATTCGCGTCATGATGATGGAGCTCAATCGCATCTCTTCACACATGGTGGCACTGGGTACTGGTGCACTTGAACTTGGCGCGATTACCCCGATGTTCTTTGCCTTTCGTGAACGTGAAATCGTGCTAGATATCTTTGAAATGATCTCGGGTTTGCGCATGAATATGGCCTATATCCGTCCAGGTGGAGTCCAGCAAGATCTGCCCGAGGGTGTGATTCCTAAGATTCGTGATGCAGTTAAGACCATGCGTAAGAACTTTAAAGATAATACGACGCTCTTAGTTGGTAACTCAATTTGGCTCAAGCGCACACAAGGCATCGGATATTTAGATCTAGCTGGTGCAACAACTCTTGGAATCACAGGTCCAGTTCTGCGTTCAACTGGCCTTCCATGGGATCTACGCAAGGTACAGCCATATTGTGGTTACGAAAACTATAACTTCGATGTTATTACTGCCGATACGTGCGATGTTTATGGACGCTTCTTAATTCGTATGAATGAGTTAGAACAGTCACTACGGATTATCGAACAAGCGTTAGATAAATTAGAAAAACTTGAAGGTGCACCAGTCATGGTTGCAGATAAGAAGATTGCATGGCCAGCGCAGTTAGCACTTGGCAGTGATGGGCTTGGTAATTCGCTGAACCATATTCGCGAAATTATGGGTACGTCAATGGAGTCATTAATTCATCACTTTAAGTTAGTAACTGAAGGCTTCCAAGTTCCAGCTGGTCAAGCTTATGTAGCGATTGAATCTCCACGCGGCGAACTTGGCGCAAGTGTTGTCTCTGATGGAGGAACTCGCCCGTATCGCGTGCATTTCCGTGAACCATCTTTTAATAATTTGCAAGCTACTTCTGCAATGAGTGAAGGCGGAATGATCGCTGACATTATTGGTGCGGTTGCATCTATTGACCCTGTGATGGGAGGCGTTGATCGCTGATGGCTTATTCAACTGAAGATTTGGTAATAATGGATTCTATTATTAAGCGTTACCCACGCTCGCGTTCTTCAATTATGCCGCTGTTGCATTTTGTGCAGTCACGAATCGGTTATGTCGATGGTGAGGGTATTGAATTGATTGCAAAGTTGCTGACGTTAGAGACGGCTGAAGTCTCTGCTGTTGCAAGCTTTTACACACAGTACAAGCGAAAGTCAGTTGGTGAATATCACGTAGGTGTCTGTACAAATACTCTCTGTGCAGTCATGGGCGGAGATGCGATATTTGCAGGTTTAAAGGCGCATTTAGGGGTAGAAAACGATGGCGTAACTGCCGATGGAAAAGTTTCGCTTGAACACATCGAATGTAACGCCGCATGTGACTACGCACCTGTTGTCATGGCTAACTGGGAGTTCTACGACAATCAGACCGTTCAGTCAGCAAAAGATTTAGTGGATTCAATGCGTCAAGGAAATCCACAACCTCCTACACGTGGTCCTAATTCTTTAGTTACATGGAAAGAAGCATCTGCAGTTCTGGCTGGAATCAATGATGGAAAAGCACACGAAGGTATTCAAGCCGGAGAACCTTCACTCCTTGGATTAAAAATTTCGAAAGAGGGCAAATAATGACTCAATTGGTGCCCGTACTTTCAGCTCACTGGGATGAAAAAGATTCATTCACTATTGAGGCTTACACGCGCCATGGTGGATATAAGGCTTCGCAAAAAGCTTTGACTATGGATCCAGATGCAGTGATTCAATTAGTTAAAGATTCAGGCTTACGAGGTCGTGGTGGTGCTGGTTTCCCAACTGGAATGAAGTGGGGATTTATCCCACAAGGTGACAACAAAGATCACTATCTGGTTGTTAACGCCGATGAGTCAGAGCCAGGCACATGTAAAGACACACCATTGCTGATGGCAAATCCACACGTTCTTATCGAAGGCTGCATCATTGCTTGTCATGCAATTCGCGCCAAGCACGCATTTATTTACATTCGTGGTGAAGTTACACACGTTGTTCGTCGCATGAATCAAGCCATTGAAGATGCTTATAAAGCTGGACACCTTGGTAATGGAGTTGAATTAGTTCTCCATGTTGGCGCTGGTGCATATATCTGTGGTGAAGAGACTGCGCTCTTAGATTCACTAGAGGGTTTCCGAGGCCAGCCACGCCTTCGCCCGCCATTTCCTGCAATCGCTGGTTTATACGCACGACCTACTGTTGTAAACAATGTTGAATCCATTGCATCAGTTCCAGCGATTATCGCTAATGGTGCCGAGTGGTATCAATCTATGGGCACTGAAAAAAGCAAAGGAACAACGCTTTATTCGCTATCGGGTCACGTAAATAACCCGGGTCAGTTTGAAGCCCCCCTCGGCATTACTTTGCGCGAAATTCTGGAACTCTCAGGCGGCATTCGTACCGGCCATACACTCAAGTTTTGGACTCCTGGTGGATCATCGACGCCAATATTTACACAAGACCACTTAGATACACCGTTGGATTACGAGGGCGTATCGGCTGCCGGTTCAATGCTTGGAACTAAAGCACTACAAATTTTTGATGAGACAACATGTGTTGTGCGTGCAGTACTGCGTTGGACCGAGTTTTATAAGCACGAATCTTGCGGAAAGTGCACACCTTGCCGCGAAGGTACGTGGTGGTTAGTACAGATTTTGCGTGACCTTGAAGCCGGCAAGGGAACCGAAGCAGATTTAGCTAAGTTGCTGGATCTTTGTGACAATATTCTTGGACGTTCATTTTGTGCACTCGGTGATGGAGCAACAAGTCCAATTACGTCATCTATTCAATATTTCCGCGACGAATACATATCTCATATAACTCATGGCGGTTGCCCATTTGATCCAGTTGCTTCAACTCTATTTGTTGGGGCAGGTGCATAAATGTCAACTGCAGAAATCGTGGACATGATCACAGTTGTAATCGATGGCTTTGAAGTTAGCGTTCCAAAGGGAACTCTAGTAATTCGTGCTGCTGAACAACTAGGAATTCAAATCCCACGTTTTTGTGATCACCCATTATTAGATCCAGTCGGTGCATGTCGCCAATGCTTAGTTGATATTGAAATTAACGGACGCGCTTTTCCTAAACCTCAAGCATCGTGCACGATTCCAGTTGAGCCAGGAATGATTGTTAAGACACAACTTACTTCGCCGGTTGCAGATAAAGCCCAGCAAGGTGTGATGGAGTTATTACTTATCAATCACCCGCTGGATTGTCCGGTCTGCGATAAGGGCGGTGAGTGTCCACTTCAAAATCAGGCACTGAGCTCTGGGCATAGCGAGTCACGTTTCCAAGGCGTTAAGCGCACATTTGAAAAGCCAATCAATATTTCTTCCCAAGTTCTGCTAGATCGCGAACGCTGTGTTTTATGCGCGCGCTGTACTCGTTTTTCAGAGCAAATTGCCAGCGATCCATTTATTACCCTCAATGAGCGCGGGGCACTTCAGCAGGTAGGAATTTACGAGAAGCAGCCTTTTACTTCATATTTCTCGGGTAACACGGTTCAAATCTGTCCAGTAGGTGCACTTACAGGGGCTTCATACCGTTTCCGTGCACGTCCATTTGATTTAGTCTCAACTCCTTCTGCTTGTGAACACTGTGCATCTGGTTGTGACATGCGCACCGATGTTCGCCGAGGAAAGACACTTCGTCGCCTTGCTGGTGAGGATGCATCTGTTAACGAAGAGTGGAACTGCGATAAAGGACGTTGGGCATTTAAGTATGTGACTGCCACTGATCGTCTTGCACATCCACAAATTCGCAATAGCGACGGTGAATTAGTTCAGGCATCCTGGCCGGAAGCTTTAGCTGCTGCAGCACAAGGATTAAAAGCTTCAGCATCAGCCGTACTTGTTGGTGGCCGCACCACACACGAAGACGCTTATGGTTATAGCAAGTTTGCGCGCATCGCTCTTAATACAAACGATATTGATTTCCGCTCACGGGTTTCATCAGATGAAGAACGTGAATTTCTTGCAACTCATATTGTTGGCTCAACAACTACTTACTTAGATATCGATCGCGCAGATCAAGTTGTATTAGTTGGATTTGAACCCGAAGAAGAGTCTCCAATCGTCTTCTTGAGACTTAACAAGCAGTTCCGAAAGCGCGCATTAAAAGTCACATCTATTGGCAGCAAACTTTCAATCGGTGTTGAAAAACTTAAAGGTGAGTTTGTAAAGGTTGCACCAGGTGAAGAGGCCACCGCGATTGCCGGATTGCCACTGACAGCTAAGTCAGTAATTCTTATCGGAGAACGTGCATCAGAAAGTGCTGGAGTCTTAACCGCAGTTGCCGCACTCGCTTCCTCAACCAGTGCCAAGTTGGCATGGATTCCTCGTCGTGCCGGAGAACGTGGTGCGCTTGAGGCCGGCGCAATTGGAAACTTATTGCCAGGTGGCCGCCCAGTCACCGATGCCTCAGCCCGCGTGGATATTGCGGCATTGTGGAATACCCCTTCACTTCCAACCTCTGTTGGCCGCTCAAACGATGAGATTTATGCTGCAGTTATTTCAGGAGAGTTAGGCGCTCTCCTAGTCGGCGGAGTCGATCCGCTTGATGGATTAAATAGCAAGGCCGCTTTAACTGCACTTGAAAAAGCTTTTGTCGTCTCTCTTGAGATTGCGCCAAGTGAGGTTACACAACGTGCAAATGTAATTTTGCCAGTTGCTGCAATCACTGAAAAAAGTGGATCATTCCTTAACTGGGAAGGCCGTGCACGTAAATTCGACGCGGCAGTTGATAATTCACTTAATCGAAGTGACCTTCGAATTCTTTCGATGATTGCGCAAGAGATGGGTGTATCGCTCAATCTTGGCACTGTCACAGCGGCAGCAAAAGAGATAGCTGCCATAGGAACATGGGATGGCGCACGTGTTAGTATGAAACCAATTAAGTCTGAAAAAACCTCATCACTTAAGGACAACGAATTCGTACTTACTTCATGGCGTCGTCTTTTAGATCTTGGAACTTTACAAAAGGGTGAAGATAATTTAGCTGGCACCGCTCGCCAATGTGTAGCCGTAATTTCATCAAAGCGCGCAGCGTCATTGGGTGTTGTCGATGGGGATCAGCTTAAAATCTCATCAGCTTTAGGTGCAGTCACGCTTCCAGCTCTTGTTGAAGATATTCATGATGATGCTGTGTGGGCGCCTCGTAATTCACGTGGATCTCAGTTACTTGTAAACCTAGGCGCCACACATGGCGCAGTAGTTACGGTGGTGAAGATATGACAACTGCAGAGTTAATTGGAGCAGATCCAGGATGGCTAATCACCGTCAAAGCTTTGCTTGTCTTTGTTGTCTGTGTGGTACTAACGCTTATGTCTGTTTGGGGTGAGCGTCGATTAGTTGGCCGTATGCAACAGCGCCCCGGACCTAACCGCGTTGGTCCTTTTGGATTAGTTCAAGCGCTAGCCGATGGTGTGAAACTTGCGCTGAAGGAAGATTTGATTCCCGCTGCCGCCGACAAGATTGTCTTCGTCATAGCCCCAATTATTAGTGCTACAACCTGCTTTATGTCCTTTGCAGTTATTCCAATAACAGGACCGGTTACATTATTTGGACATAAAACTGCGATGCAACTTACCGATTTACCTGTCGGCGTGCTCTATGTATTAGCTATTGCATCTGTTGGTGTTTACGGAATCATCTTGGCTGGTTGGTCATCTGGTTCAACATATCCACTGCTTGGTGGACTTCGATCAAGCGCGCAAGTTATTTCTTATGAAATTGCGATGGGGCTTTCATTAGTTTCTGTCTTTATTTATGCAGGCTCAATGTCAACATCTGACATCGTTGCCGCACAAACTTCTTGGTGGTACGGAGTTGTCCTGTTCCCATCTTTTGCTATCTATGCAATCTCTATGGTTGGTGAAACCAACCGCGCACCATTTGATTTAGCTGAAGCTGAAGGCGAGCTCGTTGGTGGTTTCCATACGGAATACTCTTCACTTAAGTTTGCACTCTTTTTCTTAGCCGAATACGTCAACATCATTGCGGTCTCCGCTTTGGCCACAACGTTATTCTTAGGCGGATATCACGCTCCACCATTCTTAGGTTTTACTGAAAACTGGCTTGGTGGTTGGTTCACTGCGATCTGGTTCTTCTCAAAGGTTTTGGTTTTCTTCTTTGTATTTGTGTGGCTACGCGGAACTCTTCCACGCCTTCGTTATGACCAGTTCATGCAGTTTGGTTGGAAAGTCTTGATTCCCGTTTCAATATTGTGGATCTTGGTTGTTGCAACACTTCGCGTACTTTCACTACAAGGTGCACCTCGCCTAGTAGTAGTTGCCTTTGCTTCCGCCGTGGTCTTCCTCATCATGGCGGTCAATATCGGCTTTGAGAATGCTAAGAAGAAAAAACTCGAAGCTATTGTTGATAACGCTGATGCGCCAAGTTTTTCTCTGCCGCAACTTCCAGTGGCATTAACATCCATCAATGTCTCAAACAACAAAGAAGGAGTCGACCGTGGCTGAGATCGAACCTTTAAAAAATAGTGAGCGTGACCTTACGAAAGTTGAATTCTCACAAGTAGATCAACCCGGTTCGGTTGGCCTATTGGGGCACCTCAAGGGCTTCTGGATCACTTTCTCAACCATCTTCAAGAAGCCTGAAACTGTTGAGTATCCAGAGGTTAAGGCGCCAACCCAAGAGCGCTTTCACGGCCGCCACCAATTAAACCGCCATCCCGACGGTTTAGAAAAATGTATTGGCTGCGAACTCTGTGCGTGGGCATGTCCAGCAGATGCGATTTATGTTGAAGGAGCAGATAACACTGAAGAGAATCGCATGTCACCGGGTGAGCGCTACGGCAAGGTTTATCAGATTAACTACTTGCGCTGCGTTTTTTGCGGCCTTTGCATCGAAGCTTGTCCAACTCGCGCGCTAACAATGACGAATGAGTATGAGCTAGCTGATGATTCTCGTGCGAAGTTAATCTTTGAAAAAGATGATCTACTCGGTCCATTACGTGCAGGCATGTTGATGCCTCCGCATCCAATGTATCCAGATATGACTGATACGAATTATTACAAGGGCGATGTTACGCAAGCTCATCCATCACAGGACGTTAACAAATGATAGATCTAGCGATACAAGTTGGGCAGACGGCTAAGCCAGAGGCAACTCTGTTTTGGATTCTTGCACCTCTTAGTGTTGCAGCAGCACTCGGCATGTTGCTAGTTAAAAAAGCGGTGCACTCAGCAATCTTGATGGCCTTTGTAATGATTGCTCTAGCAGTTTTTTATATCGCTCAAGGAGCGCCATTTCTAGGTATCGTACAAATTGTGGTTTATACCGGCGCAGTAATGATGCTCTTCCTATTTATTTTGATGCTAGTTGGTGTCGACTCTTCAGACTCGTTAACTGAAACAATCAAGGGCCTTCGCCCGACTGCAATTACTGCTGCAGTTGGTTTTGGCGGCTTAATGATTTCTCTACTTGGTCGCGCAACTCTTGGCCGTAATGCGGTTGGTGTAGAAGCCGCTAATGCTGAAGGAAATGTTCAAGGAATTGCATCTCTATTATTTTCAACGTATGTATGGCCCTTTGAAGTTGTATCAGCGCTACTGATTACTGCAGCACTTGGTTCTATGGTTTTAGCTCATCATCACCGCATTCAAACACGACCAACACAACGCGAATTATCAATTCAGCGCTTCCGCTCAGGTTCATTGGCAAACGCTGCCGGCCTGCCAGCACCAGGTGTTTTCGCTCGTCACAATGCAGTGGATGTGCCGGCGCTACTTCCAGATGGCACCGCGGCCGCAGCCTCCATTAATGCCAGTTTAAAGGCGCGCGGAGATGTTTTGAATTCCTCAGCGTTTGAACTTGGAAATATCGATACAAGCGTAGAGGAGGAGAAGTAGATGAACGCTGCAAATTATCTTTATCTCTCAGCCCTACTCTTTACTATCGGCGCCGTTGGCGTAGTTATACGCCGTAACGCCATCGTTGTATTTATGTGTATTGAATTGATGCTCAATGCAGCGAATTTATCTTTTGTAACCTTTTCTAGAATCAATGGAGACCTCAACGGCCAAGTTATCGCCTTCTTTACGATGGTGGTTGCCGCGTGCGAAGTTGTAGTTGGTCTAGCAATTATTGTGACGATTTATCGATCACGCCGATCGGCATCTATCGATGATGCTAGTTTGTTGAAGCGATAACAATGATGACCTCAACAACTCTTGTATATTTAATCGCACTCCCACTTGCGGGTTCAGCGATTCTCTTGCTTGCCGGTCGTCGCAGCGATAAGTGGGGACATTTACTTGCAACTGGGCTATCAGCGTCCTCATTCTTTGTTGGCCTCTATCAGCTCTCGTTGATGTTGGGTCGCTCTAACAGCGAACGTCCAATAACCCAGAAACTTTTTGAGTGGATCTCAGTCGGTACCTTCAAGATTGATGCCAGCCTGATGTTGGATCAACTTTCAATCTGTTTTGTTCTTCTAATTACTGGCGTGGGCACGTTGATACATATCTATTCCATCTCATATATGTCACATGATGCAGATCGTCGACGATTCTTTGCCTTCTTAAATCTCTTTATCGCCGCCATGCTGCTTTTGGTTCTTGGCGATAGCTATCTCAATCTTTATGTAGGCTGGGAAGGTGTCGGTTTAGCCTCATATTTATTAATTGGTTTCTGGAATCAAAAGCCGGCATATGCCACGGCATCTAAAAAAGCATTTGTGATGAACCGTGTTGGTGATATGGGTCTGTCATTTGCCATCATGATCGCCTTTGCCACCATGGGCACAGTTTCATTTAGTGGCGTAAAGGCAGCCGTGGATCACACATCTACTGCTGCTCTAACCTCAATCGGCATCATGTTATTAGTTGCAGCTACTGGAAAATCAGCGCAGTTCCCACTACAGGCTTGGCTGGGAGATGCGATGGCGGGTCCAACTCCAGTATCGGCGCTTATCCACGCAGCAACGATGGTTACTGCTGGCGTTTATTTAATTACCCGTTCTAATTTTATCTTTGATGCCGCACCAACTGCGCAGTTATTAGTTGTCATCGTGGGCGCAATTACTTTGATGTTCGGTGCACTTATTGGTACTGCAAAAGATGACATAAAGAAAGCATTGGCAGCATCGACAATGTCACAAATTGGCTACATGATTTTAGGTGCGGGCCTTGGTCCCGTTGGCTATGCCTTTGCGATTATGCATCTACTTACCCACGGATTCTTCAAAGCTGGAATGTTCCTTGGAGCAGGCTCAGTGATGCATGGAATGAATGATGAAGTAAATATGCGCAAGTACGGCGCACTCCGTAAATTTATGCCGATTACATTTGCAACATTCGGTCTTGGCTACTTAGCAATTTTAGGTGTTCCGCCATTTGCTGGTTTTTACTCAAAAGATATGATTATTGAAACTGCATTTAATTCAGGTGGAGCTAAAGGAATTATTCTTGGCTGTGTCACTTTGTTAGGTGCCGGAATTACTGCTTTCTATATGACGCGCGTCATGATTCTTACCTTTACCGGAAAATCTCGTTGGGATGATGAAGCACACCCACACGAGTCCCCATGGCTCATGTGGTTACCAATGGCTATTCTTGCAATCGGATCAGTGACCTCTGGATATTTATTAAGTCATGGCGATGCCCTAGTGAACTGGCTTTCACCATTATTTGAAAACCACGCAGAGCATGCAGAGCTCTTATCACCACTAGTTGTATCGGGTCTTGCTTTAGCAATGGTCGCGATTGGAATTGCAATTGCATTCATTAAGTATTCACGCAACGAAGTTGCTGCGGTTGCACCAACCGATGTATCAATCTTTACAACAATTGCTCGCCAGGACTTGTTGCAAGATCGCTTCAATGAGGCCGTCTTTATGGCGCCAGGCAAGGTATTAACTGCCGTCTTAGTTAAGACTGACGAAGCGGTCATTGATGGCGCAGTGCGTGGAGCAGGCCGGATTGCACTTGGCTCAGGCTCAGCGTTACGGGGCGTTCAGACGGGCTTTGTTCGCAGTTATGCCGCACTAATTTTGCTTGGCGCAGTTGCGCTAGTCGCAGCGATTTGGGTGGTGACACAATAATGAACTGGTTAACACTGTTAATGGTTTTGCCACTGATTGGTTCGGCAGTTGTTGTCGCCCTTCCTAAGGGCAAGGACAAGCTAGTTAAACAAGTTGCACTCGGGTCAACTCTAATTGTGTTAGGTGCGACAGTTGCCATGGCGGTCGGTTTTCAGCGCGACAATGTAGACCTTCAGTATGTCGAGAAGTATGCATGGATTCCATCTTTTGGAATTAACTACGCTCTAGGAGTCGATGGCTTAGCTCTCATATTAATTTTAATGTCAACAATTTTAGCCCCGGTTGTCGTGCTTGCAGGTTGGAATGAATGTCAGGGTGGCCGTTGGAGCGTTAAGGTTTTTTATATTCTCATTCTTGTTTTAGAGACAATGATGATCGGCGTATTTGCCGCGACCGACGTCTTTCTCTTCTATGTAATCTTTGAAGCTATGTTAATTCCGGTTTATTTTCTTATCGGGGGATATGGCACTGGAGAACGTTCTGCAGCTGCAGTTAAATTCTTGATTTATAGTCTTTTCGGTGGCTTGATGATGCTGGGTTCAATTATTGCTTTATACGTTATGTCAGGTGCACAAGGTGGCCATACATTTGATCTAGCTGCACTCTCACAGTTGAAGATGAGTTCTATGACGCAGAACTTATTGTTCTTAGGATTCTTCATCGCCTTTGCAATCAAAGCGCCATTATGGCCACTTCATACATGGCTACCAGATGCTGCCGATTCTGCTACCCCTGGAACTTCAGTCTTGCTTCTTGGTGTTCTAGATAAAGTCGGAACCTTTGGAATGATTCGCTACTGCTTAACATTGTTTCCAGATGCAAGTAAGACTTTCACTCCAGCAATTTTGGTTTTAGCCGTGATTTCAATTATTTACGGTGCGATTCTGGCTATTGGTCAGCGCGACTTGAAACGCTTAATCGCCTTCACCTCTATTTCACACTTTGGTTTTATTACTTTAGGAATCTTCGCTATGACCTCACAGGGCTATAGCGGGGCAGCGTTATATATGTTTAATCACGGTTTCTCGACCGCAGCCTTGTTCTTGGTCGGCGGCTGGATGATTTCGCGTCGTGGATCATCAACGATTTCTGATTTCGGTGGTTTACAGCGCATCACTCCAGTTATGGCGTGGATGTTCTTCCTTGCCGGGATGTCATCACTTGCACTTCCAGGTATGTCCAGCTTTGTTAGCGAGTTCTTAGTATTAGTTGGAACATTTAATCGCTATCCAGCTCACGCGATTATTGCAACCTTTGGAATTGTTTTAGCGGCTTTGTATATTTTGATTCCAGTTCAAAAAGCTTTGCATGGCCCAACTACACCTGGAAATGAAAATTTAAGCGACTTAAACCTTCGTGAGAAAATAGCCATTGCACCAGTAATTGCAATTATTCTTGCACTTGGCTTTTATCCAGCCCCTCTACTTAATGTAATTAATCCTGCAGCCACACATGTCATCGGACAATTGGGCTTTAGCGATCCAGCACCAACAAGTGGAGGCAAATAATGACATTCACTGCACCGGTTCTTAACTACACGTTACTTTCACCAATCTTAATCTTATTAGGGGGCGCCTTAATAGGTGTCCTAGTAGAGGCATTTGTTTCAAGAGCTATGCGCGCAACAACTCAAATGAGTTTAACTGTTGGAACGTTAGTACTTTCCCTTGCTCAGGTGTGGCGCATTCATAACGAAGTATCAATGTCAGCGGCAATGGGCTCTGTGATTATTGATGGTCCGGCGGTTTTGCTACAGGCTTCAATTTTAATCATCTCTATAATTTCGGTATTCCTTATCGCTGATGCAGATCACTTCACAGCCCTTGCTGCAGCACTGCCAGGTTCTGAGGAAGAGCGCCATTCCCTTGAAACCGGGAATCAAGTAACTGAGGTTTACCCACTTACGCTTTTTGCAATCTCGGGAATGATGCTGTTTCCAATTGCTAGCGATTTGATTACTTTATTCGTCGCACTTGAAATGCTGTCTCTGCCGTTGTATCTCATGGCTGGGTTATCTCGCCGTCGCCGTTTAGCTTCACAGGAAGCGGCACTGAAGTACTTCCTACTTGGCGCATTTTCATCGGCCTTTTTCCTCTTTGGAATGGCTTATTTATATGGGTATTCAGCCTCAGTCACATATGCGGGTATACGTGAATCTGTGGTTGGTGGCAGCGGTAATGACGTTTTGCTCTTGATCGGAATGGCGTTCTTAACTATCGGACTTCTCTTTAAAGTTGGTGCAGTTCCATTCCATGCTTGGTCACCAGATGTGTATCAAGGTGCACCTACGCCAATCACCGGCTTCATGGCAGCTGCAACAAAGGTTGCCGCATTCGGTGCGATGCTTCGTATTTATTACACCGTTTTTGCTAATGCCCAGTGGTCGTGGTCTCCACTACTTTCATTTATTGCAATCGTAACGATGCTCTTTGGCTCTTTGGTCGCAATTACCCAACGCGATGTTAAGCGCATGTTGGCATATTCATCAATCGCGCACGCAGGTTTCTTACTTACAGGTGTAATCGCACTTAACAAAGCGGGTCTTGAAGCCTCTATCTTTTATTTATTTGCCTATGGAGTTGCAACGGTGGGTGCCTTCGCAGTTGTCACTCTTGTTCGCGACTCATCAGGTGAAGTTACCGATCTCAATCGTTGGAAGGGGCTTGGCAAACGTTCTCCGTGGGTTGCAGTTAGCTTTGCCGGATTCCTATTAGCTTTCGCGGGCATCCCGCTGACAAGCGGCTTCATTGGAAAGTTTTCAATTTTCTCGGCCGCTTACGAGAGTGGCGCTAAGGGCGTTGTAATCGCCGGTGTACTTTCAAGCGCAATCGCTGCTTTTTTCTATATTCGTGTCATTGTTTTGATGTTCTTTACCGATGCAACACAGGATGGCACAAGTGTTCAATTGCCATCAGTACTTACTCGTGCAACGTTGATCATCTCGATGGCCGTAACAGTTGTACTTGGTGTTTACCCAGCACCATTACTTAATCTAATCTCACACTTCTCGACGTTCATTCGCTAATGTCTGCATTTGGAATACCAAATGTTGCGCCAGCACTTGAGGCGATGTTAATTGAAAAAATGGCCGGGGTTGAATCTCTATTACGCAGCCACACACGAAGTGAGTACCCTTTTGTCGATGAGACTGCTCACCATCTAGTAGCCGCTGGGGGCAAGCGTTTACGGCCATTGTTAGTGCTTTTAACCTCGCAATTCGGTGATCCCATGGCCTCTGGAGTGATTCCAGCGGCCGTAGCCTGCGAAATCACTCACCTAGCGACGTTGTACCACGATGATGTTATGGATGAAGCACCACTTCGCCGCGGAGTAGAGAGTGCAAATATTCGCTGGGGAAATACCATTGCAATTTTGACGGGTGATTTTCTCTTTGCAAAGTCATCGGATTTGTTAGCTGACCTGGGTCCGGCTGCGGTTCGCTTACAGGCGCGTACTTTTGAACGTTTAGTCATTGGTCAAATTATGGAAACCCAAGGACCAAATCCAGGGCAGGATCCGTTGGAGCATTATTTGAAAGTAGTTGCCGATAAGACTGGCTCGTTGATTGCAGCCAGCGCACGATATGGCGCAATGGTGTCTGGTGCACCTGCACATATTATGGAGACAGTAACTGTATTTGGTGAAAAAATCGGCGTAGCTTTTCAATTAGCCGATGACGTTATTGATATTGCAAGTGAATCAAACCAATCAGGAAAAACCCCTGGCACTGATTTGCGTGAAGGAGTTCCTACGCTTGTAACGCTCAATGTTATGAAGTCAACTAATTCAGCAGATCGAGAACTTCAACAT
>Ga0208566_1000216_pt1 | contig 41588 bp, 36 predicted proteins | sample PL_2010_150m_FD_184159 | JGI IMG/M metagenome (GOLD analysis project Ga0208566, IMG submission 184159) | Freshwater microbial communities from Powell Lake, British Columbia, Canada to study Microbial Dark Matter (Phase II) - PL_2010_150m... | ecosystem: Environmental > Aquatic > Freshwater >...
GGCTTTCAGTGTCTTCGGGGAATCGGCGAATCCGGCCAGCCATTCGGCTACGGCTTCCTTGTCCGTGTCGGCCTGAATTTGTTTCACGGCCCCTGGATAGGCCGGCCGTAAAACCTCGGGAAGCCCCTTTGTTACTGGGATTTCGCTGATTTCTGTGGGGTGGTTTTCGTGAAACAATCGGGGGTACCGTGCTTTTCGGAATGGTCCATTTTACCATATGCCGTACGCTAGTACAACTAATACTGATTATCTCTAGTAAGGTGTCTAGAAAGGGTATTTGGGTAACGGAAATATTATAATACTACGGTAACTTATTGCTTTATGTTCCGTTCTCCGGTACGCTGCGCGCATTCAATCAAGGAATAGACATCGCTGTGGCCACCCGTCAAGAAAGAGTCTTCGACACCTGCGACCAGATCGTCAGGGAGTCCATCGCCGCTGGCCAAGGGTCTCAGCGGCCGACTGTCGGCAATGTCCGCGAGCGTGGCATTAAGGGCAGCCAGAACGATATCCAACAGGATATCCATGCCTGGCACATGCTGGCATATCAGCATCACCTGGAAGCCGGGCAGATCGAGGGCATCCCGCAATCTGTGGTCACCACCTTTCAGTCCTTCTGGCAAGCCGCGCAGGCGGAGGCCCGGGCCGTCCTGGAAGCCGAACGTGCGGCCATCCAGGCGTCGAATGCCGAACTGCAGGCCACCATCGAAATCTTGACCACCGAAAAGGCCGAGGCCTGGGCGGCTCATGCTGACCTGGAACGGCAGCTGTCCGATGAGAAAGATGTCGTAAAAGGGCTCGAACAGCAGGCTTCTGATCTCAAGGCTTCCGTGATCGCAAAGGACGAGCGGCTGCAGGGTCTCAATGACCAACTTGCCGCCACGATCCAGTCGCACGGCGTGGAGATCGCCCGGATCCAGGGAGAATCCTCAGTGAAGATTCAGGAACTCGAGGACGCCCGGAAATATGCGATCACGCAAATCGATGTCGCACGGGAATCCGAGCGCCAACTGAAGACGGCGAACCAAGAGTTGCAAGCCAAACTCGATGGCGCCCATACCATCGAGACGGCCTTGCGTCAGCGTGCCGTCGGAGCGGAATCTGACCTCGCGAGCGAGAAGGCTGTCAAGGATGTTCTGAAATCCCGCATCCAGGACCTCGAGCAAGGCCGGGATGCCGCCGTCGGCCAGGCTGCTGTCCTCAATGCCAATCTGGAAACCGAAAGGGCAGGGCGGCAAACTCTTGAGCAGGAGTACCAGACGCTGAACGCGGAGATCAAGGAAAGGTCGGATCTCATCGAAACGCTGCACAAGCGGATTGAGGGCCTCGAGGCCAAGGCTTACAAGGAAAAGCGATGAAACCAATCCTCGCCCTTCTGATTGCCGGTTTTCCTGCGTAATCTTTGCCGACGATTTGCCGGACCGAACGCGGACTCCTGACGCCCTCAACCCAAAAGTGCTTCAGGAAAACGTTCTACGTAACCCACTTCGACGGAGCGCCCGGTCAATGCCAGTTGAAACCCTCTTAGGACTTATTGGTCTAGGTGGTGCCCATATTGGGGCGACGATCCCAGTGTGTAGCCATTTGAGGCAGGAATCTAAATACCTATCAATTGGCCGATCAATAGCAATGAGGTAAGTCATATGGCCCTCACCATCCCGGAAGAACTAGCTGGCCTCATTGATGAGGCTGATGCAAGTCAACTGCCAATTGATTTCCTAGGTTTAGCCGGCCGAATGTCGGAGGCACTACCAAAAGATGCCACATTATCCATTGAGGAGCGACGAGGCGCGTTCGCTGAGATCGAAGCGCTACGATTTCAGCCGCCCCATGGAGAACGTTATCCATGGGGAGTCTATTGGACGCCTCTAGGTAGCGGGACTAGACAGGATGGAACCGAGTTTCATTCTCCCGATATTGCGGACGTCGATGAGGAGATTATTTCTCACTGGATGCTGCGCTCGGAAAGAACTAAGCATCCCGCTTTTCAAGCGCGATTCTCAGACCTCGTTTGGGAGATAGGGCGCTACTTGAAGCGTGGGGCTAGTGCGACCGATACAAACACGAGAAACCCAATAGCAATCGATATCCCCGTTTCGTATGCGCATCGCGCCATCGATGCATACATCGAATGTACCGCCAGAACGTTCAATGATGATGAGTACACCGCCTGGCAATATCTAGATCGCGCCATTGAGTTAGCAGTGAGCGTCAATGACGCAGCACGCATTGAAGGGAGTAAGCAAGCGCTTTTTGTGCTGCGCGATAGGTGGGCTGGTGAGCAACGCCAAATGTGGTGGCGCTTCGATGACCTCACTTGGGAGTACGCCAAAGCACTGAATATCACAGACACTGAGAAACAATTTGTCATCGATACCCTAGAACAGATATTGACGACCAGCGCAGATCACACGAATCCGCAGTGCTTCAATCCTCGCGACGCGATGTCGGTTGCCGAGCGATTGGTAAGAAGACGAACGCAAAGGAATGAACTGGACGAAGCCAAGCGAGCAATTAGAACTGCTGCGTTGGCATTTGAGGAAGCTGCCAAAGCAGCGAATGGTTTGACAGCAATCGCTTGGTTACAGGATTTAATTCCAAGATATCGCAATCTTGGGATGGTAGACGACGCTGCGCGCGTCGAACAAGTTATTAGGAGTCGGGCCGGCGAAGCGAAAGCCGAGTTGCAACATGTTGAAGTGCCCTACACCGTTCCAAAGGCGGAAATGGATGCATGGGTCAATCGCATACTTGGCAATACGGTTGACGAAGCGCTGGGAAGAATCGCCTTGGGGTGCATGATTAAAAAGGACGCTACTGAAAAAAGCGTAAGAGATATACATAAGAATGCACCGTTATCCGCGTTAATGCCGTTGTCGATTATGGATGCCCAAGGATTCACAACTGCGACGATTGGCTCAATTAACGACGATATTGAAGGTCGATCAATTCAGCATGCGGCGGACCAATTTAACTGGCGGGCACCATGGCTTTATTTGGCCCTTACTCGCGGAAAGGAAAAGTACAAGTTCGATGTAAACAAAATAGTTGAATGTATTACGTCCAGCGGATGGTTCCCTCCAGAGCGGGAGCCACTGCTAAAAAATGGATTAGAGGCGTGGTTTGCCGACGATCCAGTGAGGGCCATCCATATACTAGTCCCGCAAATTGAGGCCGCCTTGCGTGATGTGTTAGCAGCGCTAGGTGCGTCCGTGCGCCTTCCTGATAAAAATCTTGGTGGATTCCAAGTAATTGGCATGGGGAAGGTTCTCAACGATCAGTCATTTATTGCCCGTATGCCTGCTGATGTACGTTTTCATTTGAGAGCGTTGTATTGCGACCCTAGAGGAATCAACTTACGTAATCAGTTGGCCCACGGGCTGGCCCACCCAGAAATATTCGGAATGGGTCTGGCAAATTGGGTTATGCATTCGGTGCTTCTGATTGGCATGATCCGGGTACAACCGCATACCAGCTAAAGATACGCCAGCTAAGGCCAGGCAAATCGCATGATGGACCTATAGTAGGTTCGCCTCAACCACTCGAGATCGGAAGTCCACTGGCAAACGGCGGTGCCGAAGTTGGGCTTGCTTTTGTTGGACCGTATCAACATCGCAATATGATGTGTATCACTACCCAGATTGCCCTCCTCTAAGAGCGTTGGTGAATGATTTGGACTGAGCTATCAAGTCGATGCAGAATTGGTCAACTTGTAACTCAGTAGTGTGAGGCTACGCAGAGTTTCCATCCGCTCTGTGGTAAAGGTGCGGCGCTCGTGCTATACATCAATAAGCCTCCGCGATGAGCGACCGAGGCCATTGCGGCTTTCAGTTACTGGTCAAAAGAACAAAAGTTGGAAATACAATGAGTTACCTTTAACAATCAAGGCTAAATGCTTGAATATATGTTAATTCGCGTGGTCGTAATGCAAAAAATTCCGCACATTACGAAAAATCTATGCTAGTATCGCCTCCGGTGTGCGCCATGGGGCCCCATTCGCCATGTTCCTTTACAACAATTGTGATGCCGTCCTTAAAATTTTAGGCGCCAGAGTCAAGGCAGCCAGGCTTCAACGTGGCGACAAACAAAGTACCTTTGCTTACCGTATCGGCGTGTCTTGCCCGACGCTTCGCGATCTTGAGTCTGGGAAGCCGTCTGTTTCCATGGGTACATTCCTGAACGCGCTGGAAGCGGTAGGGCGACTAGGGGATATCACGGTCGTCATGAACGGTGTTGCGACCGCCAGACAGCGTGCGAAGAAACTGCGGACGATGCACGGCATCATTGAGCCCGCGATGCACTCACATACGGCCGCGCAGCATGTGCCGCACCCACATGCGCTTCACTCGCATACCCACCACACACATGCATCCCTCAAGCGCGGGAGGCGCGGTGCGGCTGGCCCCGCGAAACGATTACAGGCGGATATCAGTATCGTGGCATGAAGCTGTCGGTCTATGTAACCCTCCCTGACGCTTCTCAGGTACTTGCCGGCACTCTGGATTTTGGTGACGTCTTTCCGGGTGTCGACTACGCCACCACCTTTACCTACAGTAAGAGTTGGTTATCCCATTCAGCATACTTTCCACTGGATCCAGGCTCCCTGAATCCCGCCACCAACCCATCCAAAGACAATGCCTGTTTCAAGTCGCCACATTCGCTAACGCGACCGCTTCAAGTGTTTCACGATTCACTCCCAGATGACTGGGGCCATCGTTTACTGGTGAGGCAGCGCAAACTTATTGGGGTGCGTCAGCAGCCACCCTATTTGCTGCGCGAAATTGGCGAGAACTCCCTTGGCGCGCTTTCGTTCTTCGAGCCGAAGGTCAAGCCAATCTCGAAATCAACCCATGCCGAACGTGTGATTGACCTCAACGACCTGATCGACGCAGCCGAGCGCTTCGAAACCGGGGATGAAAACCTTGACCCGGAGATGGAACGGCTGTTTGCTGCCGGCAGCACGCCCGGCGGTGCTAGGCCCAAAGTGCTGGCGCAATCGGACAACACCCACTGGATCGCCAAGTTTCCCAGCAAGAATAAAGACAACAATCTGGATGTCGTAGGGCTGGAGGGTGCGTGCATGCGGCTTGCTCTGAACGCCGGGCTCAACGTCGCTGCGGTGCGCATCGAACTCTTCCCCAAAGGCAACGTGCTGCTAGTCGAGCGTTTTGATGTGACGAAGCAGAACGGCCGAAACCACATGATCAGCCTGCGGACGCTGTGCAATGAACGCCCCGGGGCGGTAGTGCTAACCTACAAGGAGGTCATGGAGGAGATCAAGAAGCGCTCTGTCCATCCACAGGACGACGTTGCGATGTTCTTCCGACAAATGACGTTCAATGCGGTGATTGGAAATACGGATGATCACCTCAAGAATTTCGCGATGATTCACGACTCGGAAGGTTACAAGTTATCGAAGGCATTCGACTTGGTCCCGGACGTTCAGGACAACAAACACCACACTCTGTTCTTTAATATGAACGGTTTTACTTCGGGCCCAGAGTTGGTGGATATCGGAAAATCCTGGGAAGTGAAGGACGCGCAGCAAATCGTCGTGGAAGTCTGCGATGCGGCCATGGCGTTCAGTTCAATCGCACAACTCCTCAAGGTGGAGCCGGGTAGCATTGACAAGATTGCACCCGGAATCGAGAAGCGAAGCTGTGAGTACCTTACCGGCATTTCCGCAAGAACATCAAAGAGGCGCTCGGTTCCGGCATAGCCGGAGGTATTCCAATTGCTGCCAGGCTCCACATATTTCGGCCTCGATGAATGCGCCCGCAGTGCGTTCAAAGTTCCCCGTTGCCTGGTACCCGCCTCTGGCTTCTTTGAATGGAAGACCGAAAACAGGATCAAGCAGCCGTACTACATCAGCCTAACGTTCAGCGATCCAATGGCCTTTGCTGGCCGCTGGAAATCCTGGTACTTTTCTGTGTTCTCTCCTGGCTCGTTCGGCTACGTCGATTCGAACTCAGGTTCTGTCTAAAGTAGATGCACTAATCCGGCTGGCTCGCCCTTATTGCGACCACCAGGTTTTCAGCCTAGCCCACCAACCGCCCCAACCGCCGCCGGTGACCAACTTTCCGTAGTACCGTTCCCGTTCCGCCTGCGCTTGCTTGCGACCAGCGTGGATTGTCTGATTGGACATCTCCGGCACCCATACTGCCTTGTTGCGATGGATCCAATAATGGGACCGGCAGGGAAACTGCCAATTGCCGATGGAACCGTCACCATCCCGTGTGAGGGAACAATCGGACTGGGCTGTTTCGGACTCGAGTGTCAGAACAAAGTCCCGGTCGAGCATTGCCTTTCCGGACAGCCGCGCGACGACGCCGTTGTCCGCGCGTCCAACGGTGATCGCGTGGGTCGGACTGGCTATGGTGGAGGACGCCAGGTCGCCTTCTACTGTGACCGCAATACTGAAGGGATACTCCACGTCGAGCGCTGCTTCTGGCACCTGGTGGGACTGAAGTCCGGCGGCCAACGCATCCCCGTAACGCGGGGCGATGGTTGTCGGCACCAGGAAGCGCAGACGCGAGCCCTGCCACGAAAGCATCAGCCCATATCGGTAGCGAACGACAGCCGATTCGCCGGCCATAAGATTGCCTATGCTCGCTGTGTAGAGCCCCGGTCCTGCCTCCTCGAGCATGACGGCGCTGTCGCCGTCAGTCACGGCGTCCTCATAGTCACGTTCCGCCTGCTTCCGCTCGACTGCAGTGCCTGTAAGTTTCTTGCCGGCGAGCTCGACTTCCAGTCCGAGTAGCGCGGCGCCAATCGGCAGCGGGAACGTATAGACCGCCTCAATATTGGTCTTCTGGGGATTGGCGTAAGACTGTTCGACTTCCACTTCAGCCATCAGGCCGTGCAGGCGGGCCTTGACGATCACGCCATTCAGGGCGACCTGGCGACCCTTCTTGTCCTTGAGGATCGCTACATTCTCTTCATTACTTGGCATCATCGTTCCCTTGTTGTTTGATTTCTTCAAAAAGCACGGCCACTCCTCGAAAGAATGCGCGCACGTTTTCCGGGGTCATTCCCGCCCGGGAGGGTTCCAACGTCACTTCAACGCCATCCGCCACGACCAGATGGCTCCAGACTTCGACGGTTCCGGCTCCCCTCGGGCGAGCCGGAGGCAACACGCCGGCGTCCGGTCCTATGAGAATTTCACGAATTCGATCCAGTGAAACGCCGGCGCTCTGCCATTTGCGGATGGTTAGTAGTTGTTCGAGGTGCGCAGAGGTGTAATACGCCAAGCGTTTTTCGCCAATCGGCCGATCGACCAGCCCCTGCTGGATGTAATAGCGCACAGTGCGGCGCGGTAGTTCCGCCAGGGCGGCGATCTCGTCTATGGAATAGGTTGGTGCGAGTGTCTTGTCCATGACAGCATTTATAGCCACTAATACTGTCCTTGTCAACTGTCACAATCAAGCCCGTGAATCCGTAAGCATTCGCGAGAAAGGTATCGCCAATGTGGCATCCCACCTATTGGAGGGTGGCATCCGCTGGTTTCTCGGCCAATTCCAGCACCTTTTCAGGTGCCGCGTTGCCGAAAACCACCGCCATGATCGGGGCAAAATAGCGATCGGCCGTGCGAATGCCGGAGTCCAGCGCATTCCCAATCGTCGCGTCAGTGACATCCTCCGCAACCTCGACAACCGTCTTGACCCGAACTTCGCCGTCCGCGAAGTCCATTTCCAAGTTCCCGAATGCTGTCCTGTAGTTGATCCGCGAAATGCACTCCGAGACTGCGCCACGCTTGTGCTCGGGAACAAAGATCGGAAAATTTGCAAACACCATGACTCGACGCCAGTCATCCGATTCCGCCACGTCGACGATGATCCGAATGTTGGCATCCTTGATCTTGCAGCCCATCGCAAAGTAGGCTTTGTCCTCGAACGCCTGGTAGTTCCAGTCATTGGCATCCAGGTACCCTGCAACGCGGTCGAACAACGACTTGGCGGGCGACGCAGAAACGGGTACTTCCTCGACGACTTCCTTTTGCTGTCTGGCCATGGTGCCGCTCCCTGTGGGTTGTTCTTTGACCGTTTCATTCTCTCAAACGGCGGGCTCACAGGATGCGCCTGTCAATCCTGCGACATCAATTTACCCACAAAAGCTGCGAATCGTCGCGGCTGGTCAAGTCATGCGCGGGTCAGTGATTTGGCCCAATAGAGTAGGCAATACTCGTGCAGCACTTCCCGCCAGATACATGTCAGCCTGCTTTGACAGGGAAGTCGGGACAGGATTAATCTCGATCACAAGTGCTCCCCGGTTCAACGCATGCCGCGGCAGGCTCGCTGCCGGCTCGACTTCGAGCGACGTACCCACGCAGATAAACGCATCGCACAGATCGACTGCGCTCCACGCAGCTTCCAGGTCCGCCGGATTCAGGGGTTCTCCGAACATGACCACGTCCGGTCTCAACAGTGCCCTACATCCGGGACAACAAGGAACCTTTCCGGCCCGAAGTGTCAGTTCTCGGAAGTCATCCGGATCGGCGTAGGGGTTGCATAGGTCGGACAGCGCATACCCGTTGCAGACATTACATATTATGGGCATCCGGCCTTCGGCAAAAATGCTGTCTTCATCGACAAAGGACTTCAGTCGCATCAAGTTTCCATGAAGTTCGATTACGTGGCGACTGCCGGCCGCCTGATGCAGGTTGTCGATATTCTGCGTGATGACGGTGACCCTGTCCTTCCTCTCCTGAAGTTCGGCGATCACGAGGTGGCCAGCATTTGGAACTGCCTGACGGACCGAGTTCGCCAATTGAACGTGCCAATCCCACACCCGTTGCGGATTGGCTTGGAACGCCTGGGGCGTCGCCACTTCGAGTGGATCGACGTTTTCCCAAAGGCCGGTGCCGCGATCACGAAAGGTGGGAATGCCGCTTTCGGCGGACATTCCAGCGCCTGTGAATATCACCACCCTACTGGCATCACGCAGACGCTTGAGGATTTCCGGTTTCATCTCATTCGCCGAAGATGTCCTGCTGCTTGTTGACACGTCGAAACGCCTGCTCGATGCGCTCTGGATTTCTTCCCGCAACCGTCAGCAGCCGGGCTGGATCGGGCTCGATGTCCAGACGCCACAAATCAAGCCGATCCGTATCCCAGCAGGTGGCCACAGTAATGTCCGGGTGACTCTCACCGTACCAGGCGGTCGATTTCGACGACCTGATTCGCCTGCCGGTACACCTCCTGGCTGCCGAGCCGGAGGTATTGGCGCATTGGCAGGGACGCCTGCACCACCTGTTGGTGGACGAATACGGCTTGCCGTCCTTCTGGCTGAGATATTGAAGAAACTGGATCAGCGGTTGGTTTTTTTCTTTGGATTCAGCACTGGCCATTCCTTCCGTTGCAAAGGCCATGTCCCAATCATGAGCGTAAGTCAGGTTTCGGCTGGTAATCAGGACACGATAGAAGGGAGCACCCCCCGGCTTGGTAAAGCGGACGACCCAGATCTTCGGATGGAAGGAAGAAAAGGCGTTATCCATGCTGATCTGTGAAATGCCCGTCTCCCAGTAAGTCATGAGACGGTTGTACCGCCTCGGGACCTTGATCTTTCCTTTCTGGCAATACACCCTGATCTTGCTTGCCGACTGGGTAATGGCGTCCAGAACATCGAAGTGCAAAGCGTCGGGCGAGCAATCAAGCGGCCTAGAATAAAACATGGCGACAGGGAGCACCATGATTGCCTCCAGATCGAGCGAATAAGTGGTGCCGACCGCAAAGTCGAGTTCATAGCTGCTGTCGAGGGGGATGAGTTGTTCGCCGTAATCTAGGCGGTTCGTCTTGGCGTCGAGCATCACGCTGCCACCAAACCTGTGTATACATCCTGGATAATTGTCTTGACTTGGGGCATTCGGTAATCCAGGTCGCTAAGACCGATCCATTGGCCTTCGGGCACATCATCCAACTTGTTCTGTCGGATTCGCGCCTTCTGCCCCTTGGCGGCGAGTTCCTGGGCGCCAATGAGTTCGTCGCGCGCCTGGATTGACTGGGTAGGTGCCGTCACGAAATCCCACCATTGCAGCAAGAATTTCCTTGTGTGCGTGCGCAAGGTAGGCGTCATCACGAGAACCGTCTCGGGATCAAAACTCTTAAAGCCCAGCATATGGTGGCGGAGGTTCTTGATCCATTCCGACCAGGCATCCGCAAAAGGGTCCGAGGCATATTTCATGGTCTGAAGGATGCTGTTGTACGCATAGTGAGCGCCTAACATCAGCAAAGAAAAGTCGTGAGCGAGGACGACTGTCGGCTTAACTGAGGAACTCAGCAAATCCTGACTTTCTGCCATTTGAGCGAAGTCGGAAAAGCTTTGCGCTTTCTTGAACACCTCGAATCGACTCTTGTTTGTCATCAAGTTCCCGAGGAGAAGGTCCTTGCCTGCGACCCGTATGCGATCAGCCATCAATGTGGCTTCGCTTGCGGTGAGGTTAAGTGTCAATGATTCGAGCCACTTTCCGTCATAGGGAAGTCCGAGTTCGAAAATATTGATGTGATCAGCATCAATGTCGTCGCGCGGAGAGTCGTCTCCTTGTAGGGTGTCTGACACGAGGGAATCTGTCCTCTCCGCGCGGCTTCGCAAGAAGGTATTGACACCCAGCCCCCGGTGACGAACTAGGCCGAACACAGCCAAACCATTCCAATAAATGGCAGACGGGCGTCGCATGATCTTTTCTGGTTTGTACTTTGTAATGCCAATTACACCCGTACCTTCCTTATGGTCATATGCATCGGCAAGTCTCCACATCACCTCATACTCCTGCATTTCCAGGTATTTTTCGGGGTGGATTCTGCGTTGCTGTGCCAGTGGAAGTCGCTGATATTCATACAGTAGATAAGGCACAAGAAAGAAATACTTGGCACGGGTCTGAATCGTGCTGATGCCAGGGAACATCTGATTGGCGAAAGCATCGCGAACACTGCCTATCCCCAACTCATCTACCATGCCTTCCGGCTTGAGCATGCTGAGTACAGCCGCAATACGGTCGCGGTGATCCGGGGAAAAATCGATCCAGCCTATTTGTGCCATATCTTGCTTTTCGGATTAACGGAATTTCGACTAGACCGGCACCAGATCCAAAGTCTCGCGAGTAAGCAGAAATGGGTAGTCTCATTCATCATAACTGCCACTTCCCCGCTAGAAACATTGCCCAACTTTCATGGCGGAAGAGCGCATGCAATGAGACGGCAACGACAAGCCGCTCGGTGAGTTTTGTTTCGCTAAGAGTGACAGGAGTCTCTTGCGTCATGCCAAGTCGGCCTGTTCAATGCGGATGCTACCAGCCGCAACGGGTAACACGAGCCAGATTTCCTTGACTGGCCTACCAGTGGCTTTCTCGATCGCAGCCTGATAGGCGAGTAGCTGTCCGCCATAAGTGTTGGCAAGTTCCGGCCAGGAGGATCGGGCACCCGGGTTACTCTTGTGATCGATTAGCACCCAATGCGTACCCATATCGATCAGCAGATCAACTCGACCATTGAGTACCTGTCCCGTCGGCAGAATCGCTTCTACCGGCCATTCTGGCAATGTCCTGCCCCCTGGCCATTGCTTGCTGACCCACTGGGTCACGGCGGTGACTTGTGCCGCCAAAGCGCTGGCGGAGACATGTGCCGATAACTGATAGCCGATCAGAATCCTCTGCACGTCCTCTATTTTGATCGGACTGGTCAGATCGACAAAGGCTAGTGCCATGACTGCATGAACGGCATGTCCCACTGTAGTCCGGTCAACGGCACTGCCAATCGTCATTCGTTCGCCCAGTGAGATCGTTTCAGCCACGGCCATGGCGGGAGAATCCGCCTTGGAGGGATTGAAGATTCGGGGCAGTCGTTCCTGGTACGTCTTCGGATCACGGAACCACCAGAGTTGCTCATGGGTCTCGGTGCGTTCTTCTTCCGGTGGTTCTGGGAACGGCAGCAAGGGAATCGTTTCACCGGAAGGGAGCGTAATGCGATTTTCCATGTCCGGCGAAGTCAGCCACGGCGCTTCAAGTGTCTCCAACCAAGGGCCTGAAGGGGCCTTGGCGGGCAGTGCAAAGATCATAAGGTCGCGCGCTCGGGTCATGCTGACGTACAGAACCCGTTTGGCTTCCTCAACGGCGATCTTCTGGAATTGCTGGGCAATGGGCGTACGCGCCAATTCATCTTTGAAGGGAAGTTTTTGCTGTTTGCCGAAGGGCCATGGCCATAAACGCAACGTCCGTTCACGTAGCGGATCGGCTGCCGTGATGGGACGACGGGAGCCCGCTCGCAGGGAGTTCCACAATCCGTCCTTAACATCCCCTTGGATGTCCATCATGACGACGACAGGCCATTCCAGGCCCTTGGCCTTGTGGTGGGTCATCACCTGGACGGCATCGATAGCAGGCAAGGCAAGACTATCCCCTTCGCCACTGGCCTGTTCATTGAGCCAGAGCAATAGACCCGACACGGAGGCCGCATGCTTGGCGCCTGCGCACACCGTTTCATATTGTCTGGCCATCGCTATGATGGCATTGAGGTTGGCCAGGCGAACCCGTCCGACATCGGCCGATCCATTCCAGCGCAACACCACGCCGGGCAATTGGGATTCGGCGATCGCCGTTTCCAGGGCTTCGGCCGGCGCCATGACGGGCATGTCAATCCGCAGTCGTGCGAGGCGAGACAGGATCGGCTGGGGCTGGTCACCGGCCTCACGCCACCTCGGTCCTTCTCCACCTGCCGCCAGGTACGACAGGCGGTCACTGAGCCAGACTTCCGGTTCGCAGCACTCGGCCAGGGAAATGATCTCGGCACTGGCCAAGGTATCACCCGAGTCGTTGAGTCTGCGCAGACATGCCAGAGCCAAGACGGCTTCGGGGGTAGCGAGAAGGCCAGGTTGCGCCGTCATCGCAGGAACCCCTGCGGCGCGCAGTCCCAGTGCCGTGGCTGTGACGTTCTTGTTCGACCGTCGCAGGATGGCTATATCGCCCAGCATTACCGGGCGTAGCCGCTTTGCGGGTTTGTCATAAACGATGTATCCCGAGTCAACGACCTGTCGCAGGGCATGCCCCAATGCGATCACCTGTTCGTTGGCATTTCCTGGCAATTGCCATGTAGCAAAGGGGGCCCCGTCCATCGGTTCAGATCGCTTGGCGCTCAATGCAACATCCTCAGCCTTCATGGTGGCGCTGAAGGCGGGAACAAAGGCGGCGTTGACGAGGTCGACGAGCGGCTTGCGAGACCGCCAGGAATGATCGAGTTTGTCCCTGGCTCCGCCCATCGCTTCCAGTTCGTGGAGAATCGCCTCCATCAGTTCCGTATCACTGCCCCGGAACCCGTAGATGGCTTGCTTGATGTCTCCCACCCAATACACCTGCTTGGCAAATTGGGTCAGACGCAGAAAAAGCGCCAGTTGTATTGGACTGGTGTCCTGAAACTCATCGACCATCAGCAAGTCGAGTTCATCGCGCAGGGTCTCGGCGACAAACGGGTTATCCATCAATTTGAGCAGCAGGCGTTCCTGATCGGTGAAGTCGAGCACGCCACGTTCAAGCTTGACCTGGGTATAGACCTCCAGCACACGGGCGGCGAGATCGAACTGTCGCGCCAAATAGGCTCGCAAGTCGCAGTGCAGATCGGGATGCGCGACCGTGCGTTCGGTGATGGCCTGGACCGGTAGCGCAAGCGCCTTGAGTGCGGCAGCGGGGGCCGACTTGGAAATCTTGATCCAATCACTCCAACGCGCATCGCCGTAGCGCAGCCCTCGACGCAAGGTCTCAGCAGTCTCCAGGTAGCCCGCCGTCACTTTGACGGTACCCGCTCCTGCCTGAATGAGGGGAATCGCCTTGTCCAAGGCGGCGATCAGATCGTCTGTGAGTTTGTCCTTGCTGGGGGCAGGGAAGTGCGAGAGCAGATCATCAGCGTTCTCCTGCGCGATGGTGGCAAGATCGGCGGGGGCGATATCGTTGGCCCGAATGGTCGCCACCAGATCCTTGAAGTCCTCGTCCCAGTCCTCGATTGACAGTCTCTCGCGCAATACGCCCAGTTCGGCGGCCTCTGCGCTGTCTTGAACCATGTCGATCGCCTGCCTGAGCAATAGCGTTGCTTGTTCTTCTTCGAGAACGGTTTGCTCGGTCGGCAAGCCTGCCTCAAAGGCAAAGCGCCGCAACAATTCACCGCAGACGGCATTGACGGTCCCAATGCGTGCCTGCCCCATGGCGTTTGCCAGTGTGTATTCGCCTTGTTCCAGTAAAAAGCCACGCACCCGTTCTCGAAGCTCGGTGGCGGCCTTGCGGGTAAAGGTCGTGGCAATCACACCAGATGGCTCGACCCGTTTTGCGGCCAGTTCCGCATGGAGAATGCTAGTCAGTCGATGCGTCTTGCCGCTGCCTGCACCGGCACTGATGAACGTGAGCTTGGCATTCATGCTCGCTCCCCCCAGCCCGCCAGATGCAGACACTCGTTGTAGGCCACGTTCAAGACCTCGATAGGCAGGCCGTCATCGGGGGGCATTGAATCCGCCTCGTCGCAGCCTTCTAGAACCACCTCGAAGCGTCCTTCGGCGAACTGCTCCTGCCGCCATTTCCAGGTCACCAGAAAGCGTTGCCAAAGCTGAGCGGTGTTTTCGCCGGAACGGTTGCTTACCGAGTGAGTCCCGGGAAACCAAAGATCGTCACGCGTCAGGAGCTTGCCCTGGCTGAAGAGGAAATAGGCCAGCGCCGGCCATTGGCCCGTGTTTTGGCGCAGTAACTCCGAATAGATGGCCAACTGAATGTGTCGATTTTCCTCAAGCTTTGCGCGATGGCTTTTACCTGCCCACTTCATGTCGATGATGGCTTGCGATTTATCGGGTTTCATTAGGACCAAGTCGCTATAGCCCGCAAGCGATCCCCCGGGAAAGTGCCCGAAGAGCTTGCGCTCGGGTTCCACCCCCGAGACGTTGGCAGCGTGCAATAGCCCGCGTAATTCCAGCAGGGCGCGGCGCAGGGATTGGCGTAAGTTGTCGCGATCCGTTCGTCGCCCTGGCATCAGATAGACCGCGCCTTCCTCGGCAATCAGCTGATCAAAGGCCGGATCGAACCAGGTCGAGAACTGGTCATCGGAAATGGTCAGTCCATCCGCATCCCGATACAGACGCTCGACCAGGCTGTGCGCGAGCAAGCCTTTGAGGCGGAAGTTATCGACGAGCGACAACAATGAGGCGGACCGAAACTTCGCTGCGTTCGCGAGTAGCCAATGGAAGGGGTTGAAGACTTGCTTCTCAAGCTGGGAGAAGGAGTACTCCGGCACGGGCGGAACGACAGTTCCTTCAGGCAATTGCCACCAGCGCTTGATCCTGGGAAGCGGGCTATGGTTAATCGCTATCATCGGCACCGTTCCCTCTCGAAGCATCGCCTCGACTGGATAAATGGGCAGTTCGGGAATCAGTGCGTTCAGCATCTGCCACACCGGATGGAATTCCCGATCGGGGGGCGGAAGCATCAGGATCAGCTTGTCCGTGGCCGACAGAATCGGACGTAGCCAGTCGGCTGCGACTTGTTGCAATAAGGCTTCAGGGTCCGGCAGGGCGCAACCCGCCGCTCCCAATGCGGCAATTTCCGCTTTCGACCAAGGCCAAGGTGAGGGGAGGGAGGGCGCATCCAGCGGTCCCCAGAGCACGACAGCGTGTGCCTCAATCACCGCGCCAGGATGAGTAATGCAGGGCAGGGCGCCGACTTCAGCGATGCGCAGCGGATTGTCGGTACCACGTGCGGTGACTTGAGTGGCCAGTTGCTCAAGTTGGCGTGGACGCAATGTCCCGACGCCCTGGTCGAGCAAGCGGGCCAGGTTCTCTGCAAACGACAAACACTGGTTGTAGCCGGCTGCATAAGCAAAGCGTAGCGCCGGGGAGGCATCGCCAGGACTATTTCGGAAAAAGTCGACCAAGCGCTGGGTGCGTTCGAGAACAGTGGCAACCGGCACCCCCGTTAGCGGATCAAAACGAGGGTGCTCGATCCAGAATTCGATTGCCTGCCTAACGTGTGCCGCACCCTCTCCTGCGTCTTCCTCGATTTGTGCTATGGCTTCACGCCAGCGCGGACCACCGATACCGGGATACTGGCTTTGTACACCTGCCAGGCGGCGCCGCGCCTTCCCCGCGAGCGGGCAAATGGGGTGCGTCAGGAACTGGACCAGGGCATTGAAATTCAGCGGCTGCCAGAGCAATTCCAAGAGTAACGGCAGTAGCTGGAGGGCGGGTCGAAAGGCGCTGGATTCACTCAAGCCCTGACGTGGATAATCTGCTGCCGCCAGAAACGCGTCTGCCGTGGCCGCCTCGGACGTTGCTACGTAAAGCGTATCGGGGCCAGCTTGCCGAAGGGCTTCAGCAATCCAGCGTCCACTCATGAGTGAGGTTTCGCCGCGCACAACATGCAGGCTGCCATCGTCTTGCCAGTCGATAGGCGTTTTCGCTCCCTTATTTCCCGCGTCGATAATCGCGTGTTGCAGCTTCCCCAGCAAACCTCGTCCCGATACCGGTGGCGCCACAGGATTCTGAATCGGCAGTTTGGTCAGGACGCGTTGCCAGAGCACCGGAAAGGCCTCTACAGGATCGACCAAGGCAATGGACGCAATCAATGGGCGCCTTCCTTCCATGGCTTCCGAAATGGCTTTTAGTCTCTCTGCGGTTCCTGAACTTAGCAAACCCTCCGCAAGCTTTTCGATGGCGACCATATCTTGCAGTCGTGAACTGTCTTCATCGGCAATGTCACCGGACCAACCGTGGATACGCCACTCATCACGCCAGGACAACAAGGTTGCTGCTGTGCCGAAATCGTCTGCCTCATAGCTCTTATGAAAGAAGCGATCCGGTCCGTCAAGTTGTTGCAGGCACTCTCGGAACTGGACGCAGCGCTGTGCGGCGCTCACCATAGGGGGCACCAACCCCAATTGGCATTCCAGAATGCTCAAGAGACCCAGGGGGCCGACATCGGCCACGCCTGTCTGGTTGGCTGGAGCGCGACCGTACTGACCATCCAAATGCATGCCGAAAACGATGGTTAGCGTTGGCACGGGTTTTTCCCTTCTAGCGCGCTGATAGCAGCGGTCCGTACTGTTCGAGCGGCCCGTAGGACATATTTTTCCTGCTCCGAAGTTTCGATCGCGTTTTGGCGTGCCGCGCGCACTCGCAGCACCGCATCGCGCGGCGCTACACCCCGCTCAGCAAGGATAAGCCCAGCCACCAATCCGGTACGCCCGAGGCCGCCACGGCAATGAATGAGGATGCGTTCTCCGACATCAAGACGCTGGTGAACTTCCGGCCCAACGGCTGCCCAGCCTGATTCAAATCGGTCGTCCGGAACATCGACATCCCGAATCGGCAGATGGACCCACACCATGCCCACCTCCCGAATCTGATCCCCAAGATCTTCGACCCCTAGCAGAGCGAATTCGTGATCCTCGATCAAGGTCACCACTGCGGAAGCGCCCCAGGAGCGGACAACGCGAAGGTCCAATTTTAAGTCCCGCGCCCAGCGATAGGGCAGGTCTTTCTTCCCAGGACACAGCGTCAGGCCGAGCCTGCCACCGGCTTTGCTTACTTCAAGTTCGGCAATATGAAGTGGCGAGTCGATGCTGTTCTTTGGCGACATATTGATACTCATTTGCCGACCCAGTGAAAGCCAGACATTGACAGTACAGGGTCTCCATCCCAGCGATAGGCGACCAGCTTGCCACGTTTGGCGACGCTGTAATCGACGCAAGCCAGGTTCCCGTGAAGCGGCTCTGGGATGCCTCGTAACCAATAGTGGCCCACGAAATGCGGGATTCCCTCCTCTATACCGAGCCTTACATGATTCGGCACCAGCGCGTCAGGCAACTCAATCGGATTGGCCTTGTCGATGAACGCCATCAGCCGAAAGGTCATGGCTTCGCGATCCCACCAACGCGCCCGCACCCGATGTCGGCGGTATCCATCCTTGTCCAGAAAGCTGTGAGGTGGAGGCAGTGGAATCTCGAGTCCCTTGGTGAGTGCCTCGACCGCCTTAAATACCGTCGGTTCCGCGGTATCCTTCAGACGCTCATGCTTTGGCTCGCGGCACGCCTCAACCATGAGGGCCTCGGTCAACCGGTGTCCAGGCGCCAGCCTCGGTTGCAAATAAGCCATAAACTGCCGATGCCAGCAGGCATGTACCACCCGGATACACCCGAGATCCAGCCACAGGGGCAGCGTCAGAAACCATTCGACGAGCTCTTTGTGCTGCCCGGCGATACCCTGCGCATCCTTCAGAAATGTCTCATGCTGCCGGAGGTTCTTCCCTCCTACACTTCCGGTATGAGTGCGCAAGTGACGACGCGCAGTACCTGGACATTTCAAGTACCAGGCAATCGCATTGAACTCATGGTTCCCCATGATCGCGAGCGCGCTGCCGGCGTCGACCATGCGCCTGACAGTGGCCACCGTTCCCACCTGGATGGGCCCACGGTCAATGAAATCGCCGACGAAGATTGCCTGGCGATCGGCATGGCGCCACGCCCCTTGCTTTGCCTGATATCCCATATCGGAAAGCAAAGCGTTCAAAGCGTCTGCATGTCCATGGATGTCACCGATGATGTCGTAGTTCACTTCTTCTCCTTCAGTCACACGGCCATACTCGGTACCTGGTTACTGTCAGATCTCGAGAGCAGGCGCGCCGGCACACTGTACAGCAGGTGTTCGTAGTAACGCAGAGCCAATCATGCGGGAATGTGGGTCTTGACCATGACACTGCCACCTTTTTGCAAACCGAAAACGCGTGAGAGTAACGCCAAAGCAAGGTCAGCCATGGCTTCAATGTCCTTGGCGGAGGATACGCTGAACCAACGCAGAAAATTGCTCGTGCCATTTGGCCAGACGAATCCGGCTCTCTCAATCAGATCGACCACCTCGGCGGTCAGCAGATCGCCCACCGCTTTCTGATACTTGTGCGAGGCGATTTCAAGCAGATATTCCTTGCCGTCCGGACTCGACATGAATTGCACGTACCCGCCTCGTTTCAGTTCGAAAATCGCGTATGCCCCATTGCTCCATGATTTCGATTTGGCTTGAATTGCCTGCAAGGACTCAGCCAACTCGGCACTTTCATCGGGGCCAAATGTCTCCTGAGCGGATTGCCGTAGCTCGTCAAGGTATGCGTCCTCGTCGGTCGAGTTCAATGCGACGTCACTAGCCGATCGCGACTTCGCCAGCCGCCGCAGTTCGAATCGGATCCGGTTGGACAAATGCAGGTCAACCGGCGCGTTTTCGTATCCGAGGACGTCGCCGGGAACCCACCCCTGTCCTTGTCGGACGAGTTCCGTATTGACCTGAGTGCCATCACGGAGCCGGAAGAAGATTCGGTTACCGCTTTGCACCCGGCTTGACCGATTGAAAAGACAGTTCTTCATCCGATCTGCCTCCGATGACATCTCCTGTGGCGAAGAGATCGGTTCCAGCAGTTTCGATTGCTTCAGGGTCTCGGGAATGATGAACGGCACCCAGTTTCTTCCCTCGCAACGGAAATACAGGTCCCAGAAATCGCCCCGCGATTTGATGGCACGGGCGGCGCGATGAAATTCGGCGCGCTGGCTGGAATTGGCCCGAGCAATGAAGCCCTGCCAGCGGGCCCATCGGTCGGCTGGTATGTCGAGGCTGCTGATGATCGCCAGAAGGCCCGGAACCCGAAGTTCGTCCGGGATAAGTGAAAACTGCCTCAGGAGGGTCCGGGTAATACTGGTCACGTGGCCCAGTTGCGATCCGGCTTGTCCCATGGCGATGGAAAAGAACGACGCCCAATCACGGCCAGTACACTCCTGCCAGCGGGTTCGGCCCAACATCTTGACCACCCGTGCCGGAACCGGTCGGCCGACGATATCGGCCAACACCGCAGCTCTCTTTCGCAGGCAAAGCTCTCGATACAGCGCCCTTCTGCTCGGACTCGACAGGTGCTTTGCCTTGCGCAATTCGAAAACCGCCACCGCAAACGGCCTGAATGAGTCATCCGAGGCATCGCCCCACTGAGCTGCAAACAGGGGCTCCGCAAGCGCCTCTTCGATGATCCCTGAAAATCGATGACCCGCCGGCCAGTCACGGCGCCCTTTGCGCTCCTGACGTTCCAGGGATTTCGCGGAGCGACTAAAGGGACGAAAGGCATTCACAGGGCTGTCCGCTTGCCAGTAGAGAGGTATATCCCATCGATCACGAGCCTCAACTCTTGCTCGGACGTGACACCGTACTTCACTTCGAGAATGCTTTCTCCCAGTCCAGCCAAGTCCCCGTCCTCGACCCGCAGAAAATCGACCGAGTTCATCTCGCACTGCTCAACCCTGTGCCCTCTCAGGCGCATGAAATCGGCTACTCTTGAGCTGTCCGCAACATTTCTTGGGCCCACCAACACCCAATCGAGGCCGACTCGGCCGTTGGCAACAGAATATTGAAGCGCAAGGCTTTGATCATCCGTGGCCGTTGACTTCTTGCTCGTACCAAACAGAAAGACTATCCACGATTCGTCATGGCCATTCTTGCGTAGCTGTTCCACACCACCGGAGATGTCATGAATCCGGACCGTGAATTCAAAGGATTTTGGAATGAAGGAGCCGTACTGCCCTCGACCTGGTTCAGCCACCCCATCGAGGCGGATCGGCTTCGCTCCGTCGAAGCGACCTCTTGATCCTGGCCGACGATTACCTTTACTGCTGGCGACTCCGAACAGCACCGTAGGAGATATCTTGGCCTTCCTCTGCATTTTCTTGGTTGGCTGAGCCGTGCGTTCAATCATCATCGGGTATCCCTTCATAGTTTGTTGAACATCGCCAATCCCGCTTTCGTGTACGCCTGAATGGTCGGCCGGCAACTCGTGCCACTACCGTTCTGGTCATTCCAAGCATGATGACAGTATAGAGGCCGTGTGGCTCACAGATTGAGCCTGGCAGGGTGACGGCGTTGAATTGCCTTCATTCCTCGTGAGGCTCATCTGGTGCGCCTCATGTCATGTAGAATTTGCACATGCGCCGCTTCGTGATGCCCCTGACTCAATCCTCGTCTTTTACGGCGCCAAGAGGTTGGCAGATATTGTGGGTTTCTCGCCGAGCGCGCGAAATCCCTGTGAGGTGATGAGTTCCCGACTGGCGATAAAATGCCGATCGAAGTCATTGAGGCCCGGCCGATCACCACAATGCCACATTGCCTGGCGCATGAATCCAGTCAAGGGCGAATGAATTCGCAATGTCGCACGAGTCTCGATCGTGGCCAGTTTCACGTTTTGGTCAGGCAGTTGACCGAATGTGCAAGAACGGATGGAACGGTGATTATCGCAATCTCGTCGCTAGCGTGGAGACCTGTTGATAAGGACGGCTATTTATGACAAATCTAGAGACCATGACCGAAGAGCAAATTGGACTTGGCTACTGTTACAAGATTCTGCAAATGGTTGGCCACCTTCATTCACGCGGCTATCAACGTCTAAGAGTGTTCCCATACGGCCGTATGATGTGGTGGCGGTGCGATATAGCCCCCGGCGAGCTGTTTGATCCAGCAAATGGGGCTTGTATGGAGTCTCATCCATCATACGATCGCGAAGGACTCGTGGCCCGCTTCAGTATTAGTGATTGCGACCATCCGTTCGGCTGGAAGAAAAGCGTAACAGGGAAATCACTCGCAAGCATTGCCGACCTGTTCCTCGAACTCTTTCCGGCGATTGCCAAAGGTAGCGTCGGATCCGACTGGGCATATGCTGGCTGGTATCAGGAAATGTTGATGCGCACATCTCCAAACGTCTTGCCCCTCGCCTTTTCCAGCGACGAGTATGAAGAGACTGTGCATGACCCGCTGCGGCTTTGGTGTAACGATCCAGCAGTCGGCGACCTGCGCGGCGGGGAGATGCCGTTACCGCCGTTGTATCCACGCCCCGAGTCGTCGAAACTCGTTCCTTAGGATCAAATATGACAGTTTGCAGTGTATATATTGGCAGCCTAGAGGACCCCAAGTTCAAGTGGGATGGCGGCGACTGGAGCGGCAATGCACCTTTGTCGATTTCGCCGAGCTTTCCTCCAATGGGGCAGCACTACAACGGCAATTTCCACGACTGGGTGGAAAAGGCAGGTGTTGAGTGCAGGAAGACGGACTACGGCGCATGGGTTGCGCGGGTTACTAAGGCTCAGATAGTTGAGTTCGTCGCGGAATGTTATAGGGGCGATGAAAATCTGCCGTGGGTCAAGGGCGACCTCCAAGAGGTCAAGGAGTTTGTCGCGACCCTTGATGACCTTCGCGTCTACGGTCTGGTCGCGACCGAATGGTAGCAGCAGATCCTCCGGGTCGACACTAACGAAACGCCCAAGCACCAGGTTAGGTCCATCAGAGTGAGAATTGTCGTTCCACTTAGACCAGCGGCTTTAAGGTCCAAATGACGGTACTCGCGGCCATGCAAGTCCTCTGTAGCCATGGAAATTGGGATACCGAGGCCTGGCAAGCCTGTGACTAGCGCGTACGCGGGCGTATTCCAAATGGTCGACGTGCCCCGAACGTCGACCGTGACGAATTGAACTCTTGCGATTCTTTAAGAGCACTGCTGTCAGCAGGATTGAAGTTCGACGCTTCCCTTCCTCGCGGAAAACCGAGTGTAAGCATCTACCTTTTCGACTTCCAGGCGCCCCACTCGCCCGCCATATACGAATTCCTTGAGCCACGCCTTTTCACGCTGGAGATCCGTTTCCGCAACGATGCCGCTCCAGACCTTCTGTTCGGGATTCCAACGATATCCGCGGGCTTTCAGAACATCCTTGGACTCAAAGGGTGAATTGAGGGCGCTAACGTTGAGGTCAATGGCTCGAGCGCCTTCCAGAAGGGTCTTCATGACCTTGCGTCCGGTGTCAGGGAGCACACCACTGAGGATTTCAAGCAGGGCCAGGCAATCATTGGAGGCACGATGGCCGTCGAAATGGAAGCCAAAACGATATGCCAGGAACTCGAGGCTGGCACTACTGATGCCCTCGTCCTTCCATGGCAGTTGAGCAAGCGAGCATGCCCATGGCAGCTTGGAGAATGCAGAAAGGCGTGACTCGACAAATGGCCGGTCAAACCTCGCATTGTGCGCAATCACCAGTGACGCACCGGCCAACAATGCCGCCACGGTTTCATCATCAATCTTCTTTCCGCGCACCATGTCATCGCTGATCCCGTGAATCTTGGTGGACTCCGGCGGAATGGGCTTACCCGGATCTTCGAGGTGGTTGAAGACCTCGATGACGCTATACAGCTGGCCCGTGTCCGGAGAATATTCGAACACCACCATGCCGAGCTCGATGATGTTGTCAGCCAAGGGATCCAGCCCGGTGGTCTCCGTATCTAGGACGATTCCCTTGCGCAAACGCGTAGTCGATGGTGTTTCGCAGTAAGACTTGGGCGTTACCAGCGGTCGCGTAAAGCGATAGCCGAGGTCTGTAAGCCGTGATAGCACGGCATCTTCTGCATCGATGGTCGCAGGAAGGTCCATGTGGTCATTCTAACCGGTCAGGGAATCCGGGCGTTTCCAGCTAGTCAGCTCTTGCTATGGTTGCTTCCTTGGCGCTTGCCTCCTCAGATTCATCAAGAACCCGTTCGCATTCAGCCATCAGCGACTTGCCAATCTCCGACTGGTAGTTAGGATCCAGCGACTCCTGGATCTCGTGGGCAATGTGGAGTCCTGCTTCCCGGGAAACCGAGTCGGCGATGGTTCTTGCGAGCTGGTCACTGCACGCAGATAAATGCCTCCGCCTTGCCACGGACATCCTGCGTTTGGATCGGGCCAACCATTCACCTGCCAGGGTTGCCCCCTGGGCGTCGGTGATCCACTTGTCGTACTCATAGAAAACGCTAAGCCGCTCACCCACCAATGCGTAGATGATTGCGATGCATGTACCTCGGTCATCGTCCATCACGCTTGTAAGGCTCCCACAATTCGGAATGATAGTACTGCGGTCATTGGCACACCAGATGAAACTCGCTGGTGCGAGACTATCGGCATGCGGATATGTAGGGGTGAAATTCATAGCCCGGTGACGCAAGTATCTGTCCTGTGGTGATCCCGCTCAAAGGCGACCGAAACGGCGCCAAGAATGCCTCAACTAACTGACTGGTATTGAACGAACACCGTCATGACGCCCAACCTACTGGGCGCCAAGGCTCCCCAGATCAAGCACTAAACAATCTGAAACGCCGAGCCCATGGACTTCTCCATTGTGTTGTTCTTTCGGTCCTTGACCATTATGGCGCCGCCGGTTGTTCGACCCCCGCCAACACCTGAATTCTCGCGAGGGCGGACGATTTCAGCCTGTCGCCGCTGCCGAGCAGCGCATGTGCGTAGCGATCATTGTCTGTCGCCTGGATATGGTCCGACCACCCGGTGGCCGAATTCAAGGCCCCCCACCAGTTGCTCTCCGCAGGAGGAATATTGTGGCTGGCGATCCCGTCCAGATGGACCCCGAGTATTTCCTTCCGTGTCTCCAGGATTGTTTCCAGGCGGGTTTCGTAACCACGCAGGACCGCCGGATTGCGACTGGCCGTGGCGGGTCTGGCCGGTTCCGGTATGAGCGCCTTCAGAAATCCCTGGAAATCCTCCTTGGAGCAGTTCTTGGCCGCCAACCTCGAGAATAGCGCCTCGGCTTCCTTGGTCTGCTGAACCGAGAACTCGAAGAAAGCCTTGGCCTCCGCATTGAGGAGTTCATAACTGCCGTTGTGCGCCCGCTTGAAGACCTTGCCGGCAGTACCCTTCTTGTGAAGCGCCATGGAGAGGGTGTTCTGGCAGACCACCCGAACGGTGGTGAGCCGGATATCGATGGCGACCGACCCGTCGTGACTGTTCGTGAAAAGGAGGTAGGTTTCCAGCACATCCTCGCCGCGGACCCTGATTTCGCCGGGAAGCCTGGCGAGGAGCCAGATGACTTCGCCGTTCTTGAGATAACCGCCCGTGTGGTAGGTCGGCTGACCCTGGCCGAGCAGTGCGTCGAACATCATGGCGCCGTCGCGATTCTGGAGTGGCTGGAACCCTGGATGCACGACCCCCACCACTCTGCCGGCTTCGCCTGGCTTGCGGTCGGTTCGAACGACTGCGACGCGATGGGAGATTTCCGTGTCGGGTTCACCGATCGGGGCTATTGGCACTGTATCGACCTCCCAATTCAGGCCACCGACTTTCAGCGCCTCGGTAATCGTGGCCGGCTTGTCGATCCGGGTTCCAAGCGTGTGCCATGGCAGCTCGCCAAAGTAGAACATTTGTCCGATGTTGTGTGGCATGTGAGGTTCTCCAAGGAGTTCGAGCATCCATCGTATTCCCGGCCTGGCTCACCACGTGAGCCTTGACCGTGCTAATTTGATCTCTCTTGGCAAGAACAACGGAGGCCGCAATGACATTTCCGATCTTTTCTCTCACCTGCGAGCGCTGCGGCCATGTCGAGCGCGGCGGAAGCACGAGCGGCCACCGTTATGCGCTACCGGACGGTGAAACCTTGGGGATCCCCACGCAACTGGCGTGGTGTCGCGACTGCAAGAAGTTCGAATCGGTCGAGGACCTGGATCCGCGCCGCTGGCTTGAGGAGGTCACGTTCGTCCGCGACCGGCTCGCGTCAGCCAGGCTTGAAAAGCGCCTGTTGGGGACGCGTTGGACTTTCGACGGCATGGTGTATGAGTGGAGTATCGGGCCTCGATCAGCCATCACGCCGGAGAACGTTACAAACTGGGTCCAACACCTTGACGAGGCGCTTGCGGGCATAGACGCCCATAGAGCCAGGAAGGCGCCGGCGCGGTGCCTGTCTTGCGGCGGCTGTCAGTTCGATCTGGTGGAGCACCGGACAGACCCGACCGATCCGGAACGGACCGTGATGATTCATCCGGGGTGCGGCGGCATTGTTCGCTCAGCCTGTGAAGGCGATATCTACATCTCCGGGGAGCGTGCCGTCAGACAATACACGCTGGAAGGGGAATTCATCGGCTGGTTCAAGGAAGGGAAGCCCTATGACGCAACATAACCTGTTGCGCGTAGCACTGCGCGACTTCCGGGCAGCGATGAAACCCTTTGCGGCGAAGCGCCGCAAGCTGGGTTCCGCTCTGCTGGCATTCGAGGCAGGCTACCTCTCCATTGAGTCCGGAAGTGCCACGGCGGTCATGCATGCGGAGGGTAGCTGGCAGGGACGCGCGGGGTTCTCGCCGGAGGTCCTGCGGGCCATGGCGACCTACCCGCCGTCGCAGGATCCGATCACGATTGCCTATGCGGAAGGTCACCTGCTGATTGGGACGATGACGATTCCCTGCCAATGGAGCATGCCGTCAAAAGAACTCGCCCATCAGCTCGAGAATCCGAGTCTGATGGACTTGATCGCACTTGGCCGGACGATTTCCCGGGCGGAGTACCTTGGTACCGAGTTGGGACGGCAGATCCGCCGCGCCAACGAGATCTCGGAGAAGCGGATCTTGACCGCCGCAGCGAATCTGGAAATGCTGGAAGTGACCGAGGCCGATATTCGGGCCCTGGTCGAAGCACGGCTCGTTGGGCGTTCGGTCTAGGGGAGCGCGCTGATTGGATTCTGTCTCAATGGCGTCATCGATATATTGCTTGTGGCCTGGCGACACCAGACGCATCGAGGTTTGCGGATAACGCCATGGACATATCCGCATTGAAGATCATCTCCGGCGGTCAGACCGGTGCCGACAGGGCTGCACTGGATTGGGCGATCGAACAAGGGATTCCGCATGGAGGATGGTGCCCCGCGGGACGCAAGGCGGAAGACGGAAAGGTGCCCGACCGGTATCAGCTCACTGAGCTGCCTGGCAGCCGGAGCTACCGATCGAGGACCAAAGCCAATGTCAGGGATGCGGATGCGACCCTGATCATCTCGCTGGCACCCGCGCTCACAGGGGGAAGTCTGCTTACAGTGAAATTCGCGGAGCAGATGGGGAAACCCTCGCTGCATGTGCATCCGGGATTCGATTGGAGAACGGACCTTCAAACTTGGCTGCGCGGCGTCGCGATCCACACCTTGAATGTCGCGGGTCCGCGGGCAAGCCGGGAACCGGCGGTCGGCCAATTCACCCATGAAGTCCTGAGTGAATTGTTGTACGCCTCATTGCGAGATCCACGCTAAGGCCTTCGTGTGCCACCTCGATTGTGTGGCAATCAGTGAGCCGCGTTAAACTGATCACTATTGTTAACTCATCTGGAGGCCCTGTATGTGCGGCCGCTACGCATTGAAGTCGCTCCCCGAAGAAGTCATGGCCTATTTCGGCCTGGACGACGTTGATGACTTCAAGCCACGATACAACATCCCTCCAACCGTCAAGGTTCCAGTCATCCGGCAGACGCCAGTAGGCAAGCGCGTTCTGAATCTGTTGCGATGGGGCCTGGTCCCGTTCTGGGCCAAGGACCTGTCGATCGGCGCCAAGCTAAACAACGCCCGCGGTGAGACGGTTGCCGAGAAACCTTCCTTCCGCAGTGCCTTCAAAGCCCGCCGTTGCCTGGTGCCGGCGTCAGGTTTCTATGAATGGAAAGCGGAAGACAAGATCAAACAGCCGTACTTCATCAGCCTGAAATCGGGCGATCCCATGGCCTTTGCTGGCATCTGGGAATCCTGGACATCCAAGGAAACCGGAGAGATTGTCGAAACGGTTTGCATCGTGACTACGGGTCCCAATGAAATCATGGCGCCCATTCACGACAGGATGCCCGTGATCGTCAGTCCGGATCACTGGAAGGACTGGATGATTGGGCCGGTCGACGAAGTCAAAGAATTGATTGCGTCATATCCGGCAGGCCAGATGCAGGCGTGGCCGGTGAGCAGGCGGGTAAGCAAGTCGGGGGAGGAGGGGGCGGATCTAATCGAGCGCGTTCATTGATTGTTATGCGATGCCCATAGTGCACTGCGGAAGTAATTGCCGGCTTTCGATGAGCAGTCTCTTGCGCGGCACAAGAAGAGGTCGGATTCTCACCCCAAACGCGGCACCTCAAGACCGGGAGAATGTGACAGCGGCCTTGCGCAACCCGTCGAGTTGGGCTTAGATTGGCCGCACTCCCGAACGACAGGAAGGACTGGGCAACATGCTCAAGCAACTCACGGATATTGAAGATCTGCACATGTATCGCAGCCTGTTAGCCACGGTCGTGCATTCTCGCATGACGATGGAGACTGCATCTGCACGTGCCGATGTCTTGCTAAATATTTTCCTCATCACCGCAGAGCCCGTGGGTACGGAGGAGCACTTCGTTGACCGAGTCGTGAGAAACCTCGAACTGGATATGCTGGATGCTCGCGATACTCCTGAACTTCTGCGAGACGCAACCGCTGACTTGGCAAGTACCATCTGGGCATACCGGATGAATCCCAACAGCCGGACAGATCAAAACGCTCGCGATGAATTCGAACGTTGGGAAGCGATCTTCAAGCAATCAATTGGGGAGACCGCGGCAGAGGCGTACATGGATATTGAGAACGCGCGCTGCCAGAGCGAACCAGACTACTACAGTGAAGTGCCGCTTCCGTACATCACTCGGGCTCGCCTCCAAAAAATGGGCAACCAGAACTAGGAACGCACCCCGTAGATCTTATTGGCCCGACTTCACCCGGCCATGATCGACTCCTTGAACCTCATGATCTCAAACGTACAGTCCCATATTGTGCAAAGGGATTGCTGATTGGAGGAGCGTGAGGGTCGGTAGCAATATTTGGCTGAAATAGGAAGATCCTTGAGTGGCAGCTATCCGGCAGCGATTTTGAAGTGGTGACGGGCAGGTCACGCCATTGAGCCGTCATAGAACTCGACGTTTTGGGTGGCCGCTTCACCGCCGACTGCGGTCCTCAACGACCATGCGCGGCGAAAGATTGCACAATACCAATTTGGACGCCCCAACATTGAGCGGGGCACTAGGTCGTTGGAGCATTGCTCATCCAAACGTGCAGGATATCCAGTATTCCGCAGCCGATCGATGCCGGTTCCCATTCCGTCAGGAAATCCCATTGGGCGACGAATTTACAGCAGTTGCCTTTGATTTTTGACTATTCCGCCAGCGGCAATGTCAGCAGAAAAACTGCCCCTCCCTCGGCATGATTGTCGGCGACCAGTTGACCGCCGTGACGCTCGACGATGCCGTAACTAATCGACAGTCCCAAGCCGGTGCCTTTGCCCACCGGTTTGGTGGTAAAAAAGGGATCGAAGATATGCGACAGATTCGCAACGCTGATACCCGGGCCGTTGTCGTAGAAACCCAGCAGCATACTTTCGCCCTCAAGTCGACCGGTGATGGTTAGCCGTGCGTTTGCGCGCTCGGCGGTGGCGTCGCAGGCATTTTGTATCAAATTCATCACCACCTGTTGCATCTGTCCTTGGGAACCGACCATGGGCAGTTGCGCGGGCAGTTTCAGATCGACCTGGAATTTGTTGCTGTCGGTCCTCGTCACCCAGTGCACGGCGCGCTCAACGACGGCCACCAGATCGAAGCGCGCTTGCTCGTCGCGATCGATCGCCGAGAAGCGTTTGAGGCTATCAACGATATCACGGGTGCGCTGAGCGCCTTCGACGGTTCCTTCGATCAGTGCGGGCAGATCTTCCACGATGCGGTCGATGCGCAAGTCCTGGCGCAGGTTTCCGATCTCGTCGTCGGGAAGCGAACGATGCACGGCGTCGAGATAGCGTTGCAGTCGCTCGGCATAACGCTTGAGGGCTACCACATTGCCAAGGACAAAGCTGATGGGGTTGTTGAGTTCGTGAGCGACACCTGCCACCAAGCGGCCGAGTGAGGCCATTTTTTCGGAGTGCAACAATTGCTGCTGGGTGCGTTTATGTTCTTCGTGCGTCTGGCGCAGGGCCTTATAGGCGCGCCGCAATTCGCCCACCGGCCGGCCGGTGACGACCATGCCGAGCAGTTTGCCTACACTGCTGTAGCGTGGCGTGCAGTTCAACGAAACCGGCACGCTGACGCCTGATGCGGTGGACAACTTCAACTCGCAGTCGTGCAAGGTCTCGCCCCCGTGGCCAGCAAAATAATGCTGCATTTGCTGGCGCGAGGCTTCATCGGCCAGCAGGTCAAAAATCGCCCGGCCTTTCATCTCGCTTTCTGGCTTGTCGGTCAGAGCGAGCAGGGACTGGTTGACGTCTTCGATAATGCCGGCGCGGTTGCAGACGACCAGGATATCGGACATCGACATCAACACGCTGGTGATGAATTGCTGCGATTCCTCGAGCGCGGCATTCTTGTCTTCGAGCGCCACCTCGTATTCGAGCAAGTCGTGATAGACCTCGTCCATCTTCTGGATCACGTCAATCCAGACATGCTCGCCGGCGGCAGCACCGGTGGAGGCAGCCAGACTTTCCAACATCTGCATCGCGCCGCTATCCGGTTCGCGCGGCAGTTTTCCCACGGTGCCCATTTCAGGACTTAGGCTTAAGATGCTGATGGGCTGCACCGCCTTTGCCTTTCGGTGCGTAACCATGGGTGTGGCTACCTTGCTCCGCCTCGACCGACACCAGGTTGAGGTTGCCGTGGCGCACACCACGTTCGGCCATCATGGCATCGGCGAAAGCGCGCACATCCTGTGTCGGACCCCGCAGGATGACACTCTCGATGCAGTGTTCATGGTCGAGATGGGCATGCATGGTGGATACGGTGAGGTCGTGGTGCTGGTGCTGGATCGCCGTCAGACGTTCGGCCAGCTCACGCTCGTGATGGTTATACACATACGAGAGATTGGCCACGCAATGGCTGGCCTCGCCGCGCGCCAGCCGCGATGACTCTAGCTGACTGCGCAACAGGTCGCGCACTGCCTCGGAGCGGTTGCCGTAGCCGCGTTGGGCGATCAGGCGATCGAAGTCGCCAGCCAAGTCGTCATCAAGTGAAATGGTGAAACGCTGCATAGTTCTATCCTTTCAGTGCACCGTGCACACCATGCACGGATCGAACGAACGCACGATGTGCTGCACCGCCAGCGGGGCATCTTCGTTCTCCTCCACAGGGGCACCGACCAGCGCCTGTTCCAGGGCACCGGGCGTGCCCTGAGCGTCGCGCGGCGAAAAGTTCCAAGTTGTGGGGGCCACGATCTGGTAGGTGTGGATGCGGCCGCGCCGCACCGACAGCCAGTGACCCAACGCGCCGCGCGCGGCTTCGACCAGGCCTTCGCCTTCACCCTCCTGCGGCATCTCGCCGGCGATGCAATAGGGTTCGCCGGGTTCCAGTTGTTGTGCCCAGGTCTCCATCTCCGGCATAACACGGGCGATCTCAATCAGGCGCGCCACCACCCGGTTCATAACATTGCCGCCACCCTTTTCCGCTAGCGCCCGCAGCAAGGGCTGGCCGGCCACTACCTGCCTCGCCAGCGCGCCGGTCTCGACCACGCGGCCCTGCCAGCGTGGCGCTTTGCACCAACTGTACGCGCCGGGCTTGTCCAGCAGCGGTACCGTGGAGCCCTGGGCGGGATGCTGCGGCGCCTCGGCCTGGGCATACCAGGCATGGCTGACATCCTCACGGATGTCCGCGCTATTCAACACGTGCGAGCTTCCGTCCCAGACCCCGGAGGGGAACAGCTCGCTCTCGCCATCTACTTGCGGATAGCTGCCATAGCTGATGAAAGTATCCCCGGCGCGTCCGAGCCGCGCCAAGCCGAGGTCGCAGGCGATCTCCAGAAAGCGACGGAAATCGCTCGCTTGCGGCGGCCGGGCATCTATCCAGTTCTCCAGAGCAGTGCCGCTGTCCAGTGATGAGATCGCCTCCAGCGCATCGCCGAAAAGGATACGTTCGAGAAAGCCGCGGAACTCGCGCAGTTGGCGATAGAGACGGATCTTTTCCGAGGTCTGCAGCGGTCGTGACGAGCCTCCCGGCTGCAGCGCCAGGGAGTGCGGCCACTTGCCGGCAAGCAGGCCCATCAGGTGCATGAAGGCAGCACGCGGCGACAGGATCTCGTTGCTGGCGGTGCCCGTCAGCGCGCGGAAACGCGGCGCGGCGTCGGCAAACCAAGCGCGCTCTTGATAAGCGGCGCGGGCAAAATCGGGCATGAAGAACAGGTAAAAATGCGTCAGGTGGTCGGCCAGGTTTTCCGTCGCCAACGTCAGGTTAGCCGCCAGTCGGCCATTCCGCGGCGGGATCAAGCCCATGGCAGCCGCAAGGGCCTGCGCCGCTGCCGCCGACTGGGCCACCGAGCAGATGCCGCAAATGCGCGGAACGAACACCAGGGCATCGCCGGGCGCCTTGCCTTGCAGGATCTGCTCGAAGCCTCGATACATCGGCGAATTGACATGGGCGCTGCGCACCGCGCCCGCGTCGATATCGAGGGTCACTTCGAGGTCGCCCTCTACGCGGTTGAAGGGTCCGACGATCAATCTTGGCATGCTTAGCGCCCCGGCTTCTTGAGGCTCGGCGCACGCAGGACGTGATCGGCGGTGGCGTTCTCCCGGACCCGCGACGGTGTCGCCGATTTGGAGAGAGCGGCGAGCGCAACAAACCATGCCTTGGGCATGTCCGTCGGCAGGCCGATCGGGATGCCGGCGATCTTTGGTGTTTCGGCGAAGGGATGGCCGGGTTCCTCGAAACCCGGATCGGTGCAGCGGATGCAGGCATAGCCGCCGCGCAAGCAGGAGCCGCTGCCGTTCCACAGGCGCAGGTTACAATCGGCGTGCGCCTGGGTGCCCTTGCAGCCGAGATGCTCCATCAGACAACCCTGGTCGGAAGGCTTCTCGGCGCTGGCCTTGAACTCGTAGAACTCGTTGCGCGGACAGCCATGGTGCACTAGCTGGCCGGCATAGAAGCGCGGCCGGCCGAAATCATCCAGGTCCTCACGGGTCATGCTGCCACGCGCCAGTGCGATCAGGGTTTCATTGACCCAGTCCGGGTGCGTCGGGCATCCGGCGATGTTGATCACCGGCAATCCGCCGCCACCGCGAAACTCTTCACCGAGCAAGCCGCCGAGCGTGTCGCCGTCGTATTGCAGCCCGCAGGCATCGGTAGGATTGACGCCGGCCGCGGTCACGCCACCGTAAGAAGCGCAACTGCCTACCGCCACCACGTGACGCGCCCGCGACGCCAGCGCCCGAACCCAACTGATCATGGATCCCCCGGTACCGGACAACATATGAAATCGACCGCTACCATGTGGACCGCGCAACAGCGATCCCTCGACGCAGAGTAAATCGAGTGGTCGGCTGCCATCTGCACAGGCGTCGATCAACGCCAGGGCTTCCGCGGCGCTGGCTTCCGACAAACTCGGGTGCCACAGGATCTCGATCGCTTCGTCGGCCAGCATCGTAAACAGGGGCGAACCTTCCGTACCCAGCCATGACAAGGTGCAGCCGCCACAACCGCCCGACTGGAGCCAGATCAGGTTCATGGTTTGTCCAGCCCGTAGCGCACCAGCTTGGAACGCAAGCCGACCCGCGACAGCCCCAGTTCGGAGGCGGCGTGAGTCTTGTTCCAGCGATGGCGGATCAGGACCTCCTTGACGACGCGCGCTTCAAGCTTTTCCATGCGCTCCTTGAGGCTGCCGTCGAATCCTGCCAGCAGCGACAATTCTCCCTCCTGGGATTCCTCGCTCGCCCCTGTAAGTACCCTGCTACTCAACAGCTCGGCGCCCAACCATTCACCGTCGGCGAGCGCCAGCGTGCGCAAGATCTCGTTGGAAAGTTCGCGCACGTTTCCCGGCCAGTGGTAGGCGCACAGGCAGTCCATGGCCTCGAGGGTGAAGCCCTTTACTTTGCGCTGGAGCAGCGCCTGGCCTTGCTCAAGCAGGCCCGATGCGATCAGCGGTATGTCCGGCGGCCGCTCGCGCAACGATGGCATACGTAGGGTCACGGCGGCGAGGCGGTAATAGAGATCTTCGCGGAAGCGTCCCGCGCGAACATCCTGTTCCAAGTCGCGATTGGTGGCGGCGATCGCTCGCACACTTACCGACAGCGGCCGGGGACTGCCGAGCGGACGGATTTCCCCTTCCTGCAGGGCGCGCAACAATTTGACCTGGAAGGCCGGCGAGGTATCGCCGATCTCGTCGAGGAAGATGGTGCCGCCATCTGCCTGCTGGAACAAGCCAATGCGATCCTCATAGGCACCGGTATACGCGCCACGCTTGTGGCCGAAGAGCTCCGACTCGAGCAGCGTATCCGGCAGCGCGCCACAGTTCTCGACCACGAATGCCTTTTCGCTCCGCGCGCTGGCATAGTGGATGGCTCGTGCCAGGAGTTCCTTGCCGGTGCCGGATTCCCCCGTCACCAGGATAGCCAGGTCGTGCGGCGCATAGCGGGCCGCGAGATTGCACACGGCGTTGAGCGGACTCTGTGGAGTACGAGCCAGTTTCTGGAACCCGGATAGAGCCTTTACCTGGGCCCGCTTGCTGTCTACCCGCTGCTGGAGTTCCCCCGGACTGTCACGCAGTTCTATCGAAAGGCGCTGGTTGTCCTGTTGCAGGCGATGCAGTTCTGCCGCGCCTTTCAGGGTCAGCAGCAGTTGCTCGGGTTGCCACGGCTTCAGCAGGTATTGCCAGATGCCGGCCTGGTTGATGCCGGCGATAATGTCCTCGGCATCGGTATAGCCGGAGATGATGATGCGCACGACATTTGGCCATTCGTCACGCACCTGCTTGAGAAACTCGACGCCAGACATGCCGGGCATGCGCTGGTCGCACAGCACCACCTGCACGAATTCACGGCGCAGCACCGTCAATGCTTCCTCGGCGCTGAGAACGGTGAACACCGTGAAATCCTCTTCCAGTGTCCGGCGCAGCGCTTCGAGCGAGCGCACCTCGTCATCGACAATCAGAATACAGGGAAGAGTTTGCCTGGTCGTCATGCTCACCCCCCCGGTGAGGCAGCGTGATCGCGATGCAGCGCCAGATGGCGCGGGGTCCACGCATGCGGCACCTTGTGCACGAAATGGTGGCGGGCGTAGTGGTAGCTCGGATCGAAACCGTAGAAATTGCGCCGCATCTGCGCCAGTTCCTCGGCGCGCCAGGCGTCGAGGGGTTTCGACGCCTCGTCTTCGGCACGTCGCCGGCGCTTGTCGGCAAGCTGGCGCTGGTAGTCATCGGCCTCCGCAAGTTTGGCGGCCCTGCTGGCAACCTCGGCGCCGATATCCGAATTGGTCGGTTCTGCCGCGATGCACTGATCGTAGAAACCACTCTCGACTGCCTGCCGGGCCGTCATCGGCAGGCGATGCTGCATGATATTTCGGGCTCCGTCCGCGCCGACTCTGGGCGGCAGCAGGTAGGTCCAGAACTCCGAGCCATAGAGGTTGCCCATGTTCTTGTAATGCGGATTCAACATGACGCCTTCACGCACCCAGACCTGGTCCGCGGCGCGCGCCAGGAAACAGCCGCCGGCGCCGGCATTGCCGGCGACGGCCGCCACCGTGAGCTGCGTGCCGCAACGCAGGATGGCCTCGGCGAGGTCGTCGATAGCATTGATATTGGCCCAGGATTCATCGGGCGGACTCTCGGCGACTTCGATCAGGTTGAGATGGATGCCATTGGACCAGAAGTCCTCGCCGCCGGCCAGCACGATCACTCGCGTCGGTCGGGTCTGCGCCCATTCGAAGGCGGCTTGCAGGCGCTGGCATTGCCGCGTGCCCATGGCCCCGTTGTAGAACTCGAAATGCAGGAAGCCGACATCGCCCACCTCCCTGTAGCGGATGTCCTGCCATGTGGCATGATCGGCCGCCCACCATCCGTCCAGAGGCGCTTCTGTCACGGCGGCCGCCTCGTCCGCGAAGGCGAGGGTTGCCGGCAGCTTGAAACCGTCGGCGCGCCTGGCGTAGCCGACCCAAACCGTGCCGTCCCGGGTGGCCCGCAACAAGGCGGTTTCGCGGCGCGCGATCACCTCGCCCGGCATTCCGCGCCGACGCGCTTCGGGCCAGGCATCGAAGACATGGCAGGGGACATTGAACCAGACGTCGGCGACACCCGGAAAGCCGTCGCCGGCATTGATCTTGCGCAGCACGCTGGCGCTGTCGTCGCGCACCCAGTCGATTACGCGGTCGGTCTGCTTCATTAGCGGCCGCAAGCGGCCGCGTGCAGGGGTAGGTACCTCGGAGAGGCGCAACGGCGCCCAATTCCCGGCCTCGAATTCGGCATATCGTTGCAGCGCTTGCAGCATCGCCCGGCAGGCCGCCTCGGTCACTTCGTTGCGATACACGCTGGCCTTCTTGCCGCCCCGAAGGGGAAACTCCGACGTCGCCCAGACCGGGCCTGCATCCATCTCCGCCTCGGCCTGCAACACCGTTACCCCCCAAGAAGTTTCACCCTCCTGAATCGCCCAGTCGAGAGCAGAAGGGCCGCGGTCGCCGACGATGCCGGGATGGACGATAAGACAAAGGTGTGTCGTCCAGATCGATGCCGGAATCGCCCGTTTGAGGAAGGGCGCGACGACGAGATCGGGCCGGAACTGCGCCACCGCCTCCTCGGTCACGGAATCGGCGATGTCGAATTCGATGGAAACTTCGTGGCCCTGTTGGCTCAACTCCGCATACAGCCGTTGGGTCAGGCTGTTGAAGGCGTGGGTGAGGAACAGGACGCGCACGATCTAGCAGATCCTCGGCAACTGCTCGCCGGTGAGCCAGTCCACGATGCGCCGGCCGCCGAAGCTGGTTTTCATCTGCACAAAGTGGTGTGCGTCGTGGCACACCGTGCCGATCAGCGCGGCATCGCGTCCCAGCGGATGATCGCGCATGACGGAGAGCAGCCGTCCGGCGTCGACTGCTGCGCAGATCGCGACGAGCTTGCCTTCGTTCGCCACGTAGAGGGGATCGAGGCCGAGAAACTCGCAGGCCGCCGCCACCACCGGCTTTACGGGGATGGCACTTTCCTCCAGCAGCATGCCGACGCCCGACTGGCGGGCGATCTCGTTGAGGGTGGTGGCCAGCCCGCCGCGCGTCGGGTCGCGCAGCACGCGAATGTCCACACCGGTCGCCAGCAAGGTGGCGATCAGGCCATGTAGCGCGGCGGTATCCGAGACGATGGGCGCATCAAAGGAAAGGTTCTCGCGCTTGCTCATGATGGCCATGCCATGATCGCCCAGCGATCCCGATACCAGGACCGCATCGCCCGGCCGAGCCCGGTTGCCCGACAGCAGCACGCCCTCCGGCACCACGCCGACGCCGGTGGTGGTGATAAAGACGCCGTCGCCCTTCCCCTGTTCGACCACCTTGGTATCCCCGGTGACCACCGTCACGCCCGCGTCGCGCGCCGCGGCGGCCATGGAGTCCACGATGCACTTCAGCTCGCCCAGCGCAAAGCCTTCCTCAAGAATAAAGCTGGCGGCGATCCACAGCGGCTGCGCCCCCATCACCGCGACATCGTTGATGGTGCCGTGGATGGACAGGCAACCGATGTCGCCTCCGGGAAAGAACAGCGGCGAAACCACATGCGCGTCAGTAGCCATAACCAGTTTCATATTTCCGGCGCAGCCCCCCTCACCCCCAACACCTCTCCCACCAGGGGAGAGGGGGGTGGGTAGCGCCATCACGGCACCGTCGTTGCCCTGGGCCAGGTACTCGTTGGCGAAGGCGGCGGCAAACAACTCCTCGATCAGTTGCGCCATGGCGCGCCCGCCCGAGCCGTGCGACATGTCCACCCGGCCTTGCTTGAGGTCGAGCGATCGCACATAGTTCTTGCGTACCTCGCTCACGCCGTGACCTCCAGCGGGAAATCCTTGTAGCGCCCGTAGGTGTAATGAGCCGCGCAGGCGCCTTCCGAGCTGACCATGCAGGATCCCATCGGATTCTCGGGGGTGCATACCGTACCGAAGATCTTGCAGTCCTGCGGCTTTTTCACGCCGCGCAGTATGGCGCCGCATTCGCACGCCTTGTTGTCGGGGACCGGCACGTAAGTCAGGTGATAGCGACGCTCGGCGTCGAATTCGGCAAAGCCCGCGCGGATCTGCAGCGCCGAATACGGGACTTCGCCGAGCCCGCGCCACTCGAAGCTGCGCCGCAGCTCGAAGACTTCCGAAACCAGGGACTGCGCCTTGAGGTTGCCGTCGCGCGTCACGGCGCGGCTGAACTCGTTCTCGACTTCTGCACGGCCTTGGTTCACCTGGCGCACCAGCATGCGGATCGCCTGCATCACGTCGAGCGGTTCGAAGCCGGCAATCACCACCGGCTTCCTGTACTCCTCGGCGAAATGCTCGTAGGGCCGGCTGCCGATCACCGTGCTGACGTGCGCCGGGCCGATGAAGCCGTCCAGCGGCACGGTGCCGTACTGGCGCACTTCCGGCGATTCCAGGATATGGGTGATGGCCGACGGCGTCAGCACGTGATTGCACAGCACGCTGAAGTTCTTCAGCCCTTCCTGCCGGGCCTGGCGTATCGCCAGCGCGGTGGGCGGCGTGGTGGTCTCGAAGCCGATGGCAAGAAACACCACCTCGCGCTGTGGATTTTCGCGGGCAATCTTCAGCGCGTCGGCCGTTGAATACACCATGCGGATGTCACCACCACGCGCCTTGGCCTTCAGTAGCGACAGTCCGCCGGAAGCCGGGACCCGCAGCGTATCGCCGTAGGTTGCAAGGATCACGCCACAGTCCAGGGCGAGGCCAATCGCCAAATCGATGCGGCCGATCGGCAACACGCACACCGGGCAGCCGGGGCCGTGGATCATCCGCACATTGGACGGCAGCAGGTCGCTCACGCCATAGCGCGAGATGGCATGGGTATGGCCGCCGCAGAATTCCATGAAGCTGTAATCGCGCGACGGCGTCGCCTCGGTCGCGATGGCGACAGCCAGGCCTTTCGCCACTTCGCCGTCACGAAATTCGTCGACGTACTTCATTGGAGTGGCGTTTCGACCGCGCCCATTTCTTCAAACAAGGCCAGGGTCTTCGCCGCCTCTTCCGGATCGAGCTTGGTCAGCGCATAGCCGACATGGATGATCACGTAGTCGCCGACGGCGACATCATCGATCAAGGCAAGAGAAACTTCCTTCCTGACCCCGCCCAGATCGACCACGCCCAGGTCATTCCCGCTGATTTCCACCACTTGGGCCGGCAATGCCAGACACATGTTCTATTCTCCGTAAGTCCGTAGGGCGACCCACGCCTGCCCCAGGCTGAGCCCGCCATCATTGGGCGGCAATCGGTGCGCCAACAGGACGCGCAGGCCGCGTTGAGCCAATAGTGTAGCCAGTTTTCCACTCAGGATGTGGTTGAGGAAACAGCCGCCGCCGCAAGCGACCGTCTTGAGCCCTTGCGCGCGCGCGGCATTTTCCGCCCAGTCCGCCAGTGCCGCCGCCAGGGTGGCATGGAATATGGCCGCGCCGTAAGCGGCATTGGAACATTCCGCCAGCATGCGGTAGAGCGGCAGCAGATCCAGCGTGCCATCACTGCGGATGTGGCAGGCGTCGCTCAGCGGCACGACATCGCCGTATGTTGCCGCCAATCCCTCCAGCAGCATCGCCGCCTGCCCCTCGAACGAAGCCACCTCCCGCACGCCGAGCAACCCCGCGGCGGCGTCGAAGGCGCGTCCCATGCTTGAGGTCGGTGGTGAATTTACTTCGCGAACCAACATCTGCGCCAGGGTGGCCACGGCCGGCTGGGCGGAAAAGCGCAAGGGGATTTCCTCGCTGCGTCCGATCGCATGCAGTGCCGCCGCCGCCATGCGCCAGGGTTCGCGCGCGGCACGGTCGCCGCCGGGCAGCGGCAGCGGCTGCAAGTAGCCGAGGCGCTGCCAATTCGGCCCATCGACCCGTAGCAGTTCGCCGCCCCAGGCGGCGCCGTCGCTGCCCAGCCCCACGCCATCCAGCGCCAGCCCCAGCACCGCCTCGTCGATGCGATGTTCCGCCAGCACCGCGGCGATGTGGGCGTGGTGATGCTGCACGGCGACGCGCGGGATATCCAGGCACTGGGCGAATTCCGTGGCGAAGCGGCTACTGTGGAAATCCGGGTGCAGGTCGTGGGCCACGATCGCCGGCATCACGTCGAGTATGGCCAGCAGATGCTCGACCGCCTCTTCCAGAAATCCACAGGTCGCGGCATTGTCGAGGTCACCGATATGCTGCGAGACGAAGGCCTCGTCGCCGCGCGTGACGCAGACGGTATTCTTGAACCAGCCGCCGGTGGCCAGCACGCTGGGGCCGGCGTGGGCCAGGCGGATCGCCCGCGGGGTATGGCCGCGGGCGCGGCGGATGAACTGGCTGCAGCCCCCCGCCACACGCAGCACCGAGTCGTCGCAGCGCACGGCGATGTCGCGATCATGAACCAAAAAGGCATCGGCAATGCCCGCCAGCCGCTCGACGGCTTCCGCATTGTCTGTAACCAGTGGCTCGCCACCTGGATTGGCGGAAGTGCACACCAGGACCAGGGACTGTTCCTGCGCCAGCCAGGCGAGGCCCGGCGGTCTTGCCGCGACCTCATGGAACAGCAGGAACTGGATCGGCGTAGCCGGCAGCATCACGCCCAGCCAGGCCAATCCGGGGGCACAACCGGGCAGCGCGGGGTCCGCTTCGATGCGCTTTCTCACCAGTACGATCGGCCGTTCGGGGGATTCAAGCAGAGCGCTTTCTTCGTCGGTCAGGTCGGCAAATTCGGCGACCGATGCGACATTCGCCAGCAGCACGGCGAAAGGCTTTTCTTCGCGCCCCTTGCGTTCGCGCAGGCGGGCGACCACCGCCGCGTTGCGCGCATCGCAGACCAGATGAAAGCCGCCGAGACCTTTGATGGCGACGATCTCGCCACGCCGCAGGCGTTGGAGCGTCGCCGCAAGAGGATCTACCCCCTCGCTGGGGCGGCCCGCTGCATCGAGCAAATCGAGGCGCGGACCGCATTTCGGGCAACAGGTGGTTTCGGCGTGGAAGCGGCGATCACCCGGATCGGCGTACTCGCGCGCGCAAGCGGCGCACAAGGAAAACGGCGCCAGGGTAGTCTGCGGCCGATCGTAAGGCAGGCGGCGGGTAACCGTATAGCGCGGTCCGCAGTGGGTGCAAGTGATGAAGGCATGCCGCCAGCGCCGGCCGGCCGGATCGAATAGCTCTTCAAGGCAGGCGGGACAGGTCACGGTATCATGGCCAATGGCGGTGCTGACCTTGCCGGGCAAGCTATCCATGATGACAAAACCATCGCATCCGGTCGGCGCGCTCATCCGTGATTCAACCGAATCGACCCGCGCCAAAGGCGGTGCCTCGTTGCGTAGCCGACGAAGCACCAATTCGAGGTTTTCCGCCGAACCTTCGGCGAGAATGTCGACCCCTTCGGCGTCATTTCTCACCCAGCCGTTCAGCGCCAGTTCCTGCGCCAGGCGCCAGACGAAGGGCCGGAAACCGACGCCCTGTACCACGCCGGTCACACGGATGCGCTGCGCGGTCACTTACTGGGCTTTCCGGCCCCTTGTGCCGCCGCAGCACCGCGCGTGATCCACGCCAGCCATTCGTCCATGCCCTCGCCGCTGGTGGCCGAAGTACGAATCACTTCGAGCCTGGGATTGACACGGCGGGCATAGGCGATGGCCTGATCGACATCGAAGTCCAGATAGGGCAGCAGGTCGCATTTGTTGAGCAGCATCAGACTGGCGGCGGCGAACATGTCCGGGTACTTGATCGGTTTGTCCTCACCTTCGGTGACCGACAGGATGGCCACTTTGTGAGCCTCGCCGAGATCGAAGGCGGCCGGGCAGACCAGGTTGCCGACATTCTCGATAATCAGCACCCCGGCCT
>Ga0208566_1000217_pt1 | contig 41524 bp, 33 predicted proteins | sample PL_2010_150m_FD_184159 | JGI IMG/M metagenome (GOLD analysis project Ga0208566, IMG submission 184159) | Freshwater microbial communities from Powell Lake, British Columbia, Canada to study Microbial Dark Matter (Phase II) - PL_2010_150m... | ecosystem: Environmental > Aquatic > Freshwater >...
GGGGTGCTGGCCAAGGTGGCGGCCACCATCGCCGAGGCGGGCTCGAATATCGACAATGTCAGCATGGAAGAGGAAGACGGCAGCGTCTACACCGGCATGTTGTTCACGCTGCAAGTGGAAAACCGCGGTCATCTGGCCAATGTCATGCGCGGCTTGCGCAAATTGCCGGAAGTGGTGAGAATCGCCAGAATGAAGGGAGCCGCCAATTGAACCAGCCGGAAAACCGGTTAAGCCGAAATACCGTCAGCCTGCTGGAATCGATCGTCCAGATCACCGGCCAGCGCGACCGGGATTCGCTCGAACTCAGCCTGGTGAAAACCCTCCACGAACTGATCGGCGCGTTTCGCATCATTCTTTACAAGCTCCAGACCTACGAGGGCAAGCAACGGATTTTGCCGCTGGTGCGTTTCGAGAGCGAAGAACTGGTGCTCGAAGAACCGCTCGACTTCGCGGAAGGCGACCAAGCGGGCCTGCTGCTGGAAGGGCAGGACGGTTTCGCGGCCTGCCTGGAGCAGCGGGAAATGATCAAGGAAAAGTGCCGCTGCCGCGAAGGCAATTGTTTATGCTTCATCTATCCGGTGCTCGGCAGCAACGATGTGGTGGTCGGCTTCCTCGAAGTCGACAGCGAACAGCACGGCGAGATCAATCACAAGCTGGTCAGCGGGTTTCTCAAGATTTACCAGAATTACCTGTCGATCCTCGACGACAGCGAGCGCGATACGCTCACCGGCTTGCTCAACCGCAAGACTTTCGATAACAACATCACCAAAATCGCCTCGTATTACCGGGTTGCCGATACCGACGCGGTCGGCAAGCCAGGCGCGCCGAAGCGGCGCAGGGTTCAGCATAACTGGAGCCACTGGTTGGCGGTGATCGACATCGACTTCTTCAAGAGCGTCAACGACCGCTTCGGCCATCTGTACGGCGACGAGGTGCTGCTGTTGCTGGCGCGCCTGATGGAAAAGACTTTCCGCCAGAACGACAAACTGTTCCGTTTCGGCGGCGAGGAATTCGTGGTGGTGCTGGAACCGGCCACCTTCGAAAGCGCCCGCGCCGTGCTCGAACGCTTCCGAAAAACCGTGGAGGCGTACCACTTTCCCCAAGTCGGCCAAGTCACCGTGAGCGTCGGCTTTACCCACGTCCACGGCGACGATATACCCTCGACCGTGGTCGGCCATGCCGACGAAGCGCTGTACTACGCCAAACACCACGGACGCAACCAGGTCTGCTCGTATGAAAAGCTGATCAAGGAAGGCGTGTTGGAAAGCGAACATTACAAGAGCGAAGTGGAGCTTTTTTAGAGGCTAGAGACTAGAGGCTAGGAAAAGCAGGGTGGCGACTTTACTAGCCTCTAGTCTCTAGCCTCTTAAAATAAAAGGAAATTTAAATGACCAAGCAAATTCTCGCCACCCCCAATGCGCCTGCCGCGATCGGTACCTATTCGCAGGGCGTGCGCGTGTGCAACACGGTTTACCTGTCCGGCCAGATCGGACTCGACCCGCACAGCATGGAGCTCAAGGACGGGATCGGGGCGCAGATCGAGCAGGTGTTCCTCAATCTGGGGGCGGTGGCCAATGCCGCCGGCACCGGGTTGAATTCCACCGTCAAACTCAACGTCTATCTCACCGACCTGGGCCATTTCGCCAAGGTCAACGAGATCATGGCGAAATATTTCGACCAACCCTATCCGGCCCGCGCCGCGGTCGGCGTCAAGGAACTGCCGCGCGGCGCGCTGGTGGAGATGGATGCGATTTTGCATATCGACGCCGCGTAAATGAACAAAAACCTCAGTTGAACCGCAGAGGCGCAGAGACGCAGAGGAAAAACCATGAGTTATGGTATTGAACGGCTTTACCTTTCCGGCGGGCGGGTAGGCTGTTGCAACCAATTGATTTCTCTGCGTCTCTGCGCCTCTGCGGTTAAGCATTTGCCGTTTTTTGGATTAGCGCTTTGTCCGTAGAACTGAAAATCGGCAAGTCCATCGGCGAAAAGCTGGCGAAACTGGGCATCCGCAATGCCTTCGATTTGCTGCTGCACCTGCCGCTGCGCTACGAGGACGAAACCCATCTTTATCCCATCGCCGCTGCGCCGTTCGGCCAGACGGTGCAAGTCGAAGGCCGCATTATCCACAGCGAAATCCAGTACCGTCCGCGCAAGGTGCTGACCTGCCTGGTGGAGGACGGCGGCGGGCAGATCGCCATCCGTTTCCTGCATTTTTACCCGAGCCAAGCGAAAATACTGGCGGAAGGCAAAACCGTCCGCTTGCTGGGCGAATTGCGCCACGGTTTTCACGGTGTGGAAATGGTGCACCCGAAATTCCGCATGGTAGACCAGGGCGAACCGCTTGCCGAGGCGTTGACGCCGGTCTATCCGACGACTGCCGGGCTTTCCCAGGTTAGTTTGCGCAAACTTATCCGGCACGCGCTGGAAACCCAGACGCTGGCCGACAATCTGCCGCAGGATTTGTTGAACCGGCTGGCGCTGGCCGATTTCGCCGCCAGCATTGCCTACCTGCACCAGCCGCCGCCCGAAGCGTCGCAGCAAGCGCTCAGCGAACGCACGCATCCCGCCTGGCGCCGCCTGGCCTTCGACGAACTGCTGGCGCAGCAACTCTCGATGCGCCTGCATTATCGCCGCCGCCGTAGCGTCGATGCTCCGCCGCTGGCGCCGGGCGGCGCGCTGTCCGAACAGTTCCGGGCGGCCTTGCCGTTTGCGCTGACGGCGGCGCAAAACAAGGTGGTGGCCGAGATCGGCCGCGATCTGGCGCAGCCGCACCCGATGCAACGCCTGTTGCAGGGCGATGTCGGTAGCGGCAAGACGGTGGTGGCGGCGCTGGCGGCCTTGCAGGCGATCGAGAACGGCTATCAGGCGGCGCTGATGGCGCCCACCGAGATTCTCGCCGAACAGCATTTCCTCAAACTGGCCGACTGGCTGGCGGGGCTAGGCGTAAAAACCGCCTGGCTGGCCGCGCGCCTGGGCGCCAAGGAAAAGCGCGCTGCGTTGGAAATGGCCGCCAGCGGCGAGGCGCGGCTGGTAGTAGGCACTCACGCGCTGTTCCAGGATCAGGTCGAATTTCAGCGTCTCGGCCTGGCGATCATCGACGAACAGCATCGCTTCGGCGTGCATCAGCGCCTGGCGCTACGCAACAAGGGCGGGAGCGCCACCCCGCACCAACTGATGATGAGCGCCACCCCCATCCCGCGTACGCTGTCGATGAGCTATTACGCCGATCTCGACGTGTCGGTGATCGACGAACTGCCGCCCGGACGCACGCCGGTGCTGACCAAGCTGGTGTCCGACGGACGGCGCGACGAAGTGGTGGCGCGCGTGCGCGATGCCTGCCTGAAAGGACGGCAGGCGTATTGGGTGTGTCCGCTGATCGAGGAAACCCTCTCTCCTAGCTCTCCCCCAAAGGGGGAGAGGGACAGTGAGCCCCTCTCCCGCAAGCGGGAGAGGGGTTGGGGAGAGGGCGCCTTGCAGCTCAAGACCGCGATGGAAACCTGGGAAACGCTTTCGGCGACTTTTCCCGAACTGCGCATCGGCCTGGTGCACGGGCGTCTGCCCGCCGCCGAAAAAGCCGCAGTGATGGCGGCGTTCAAGGAAGGAATGCTGCATTTGCTGGTGGCCACCACGGTGATCGAAGTCGGTGTCGATGTACCCAACGCCTCGCTGATGGTGATCGAACACGCCGAGCGCATGGGACTTTCCCAGTTGCACCAGTTGCGCGGGCGGGTAGGGCGCGGCGCGGTCTCCAGCGTGTGTTTGTTGCTATACCAGCAGCCCCTCTCGGAAACCGCGCGCGAACGCCTGAAAATCATCCACGACAACAGCGACGGTTTCGAAATCGCCCGTCGCGATTTGCAGTTGCGCGGGCCGGGCGAATTCCTCGGCGCCAAGCAAAGCGGCGTGCCGCTGCTCAAGGTGGCCGACCTCGAACGCGACCAGGATTTGCTCGAAATGGCGCGCGACGCAGCGGATACCCTGCTGCGCGACTTCCCCGCCGATGCCGCGCGCCATCTCGAGCGCTGGCTGGGCGGACGCCAGGAATATCTCAAGGCGTGACGGAAGCTGACAATTTTGCTATGGTTAGTCCATGAACCTGCACCCCCTGGCCGCACAAGAGCTTACTCCGGGCGAACCGCTGCCGTGGCCGCTGTTCGACGAAGGCGGGCATGTGCTGTTCACCCAGGGCGAGACGCTTGCCGCTGGCTATCCGCTGGAAGGCCTGTTTCGCAGTACGGACGGCGAAATTTCAGTCCCTGTGCCGGTGGAGGAATTCGGCGCGACGGGGCCGTTCGAGGATGTTTCCGCCGGCGAAATGTTTCCGCCCAACGGGATCAAGCCGCAAATGTGGGAAATCGTCCAGATCCGCCTGCCCGAGCGCGACGGGCAGCCGCATTATTTCACCCGCTTGGTCGGTTATATCCGCAACACCAGCATTCTGGTAACGATTCCACGCATACGCCATCAGCCGGTCGGGATGGTGGAAGGGGAGCGTGCCGAAGTGCGGATGCTGACCGGGCGCAATATCTACGTGTTTCGTTCGCAGGTTATCAAGGCTTGCTTGGCGCCGGCGCCTTATATGCACCTTTCCTTTCCCGATACAGTGCAGCGCCAGAGCTTGCGCAAGGCGCCCTCGGCACGGGCCAATCTGCCGGTGATGGTGGAGATTGGCAGCGCACGGGCTGAAGGCGTGATCGCCAATCTCAGCGCTGCCGGCGCGCGCGTCGATGCGTCCGTCAGCTTGGGTGCGAAGGGCCAGAGCGTGATGCTGGCGTTTCAGGTCGATCTCGACGGGATGCAACGGGCGATGTCTTTGTCCGCGCAAATCATGCATATCCGCTCCCCCGAACCGAAGTCCAAAGTCGCGGCCGGGCTCGTGGAACATGGTGTCGAATTCCAGGATGTCAGCGAGGAAGACGGGTTGTGGCTGCGTTGCCTAGTGTACAAGCGTATCGCCGAAGGCTTTCTGGTCTAGCCGTTTGCGGGCATAATCCGTTCCCGATGAAAATTTGTCTTTACCCCAGCGGCTGGCATGGCCGCCTGCGCCAAGGCGTGGGCGCTTACCGGCCCTGGCTGCTCGACCAGGGCTCGCTGACGCGGCGTATCGTCGCGCGCTGTTCCGCATTCAACGTGCGCCCGCTGGGAACCCTATCCGGCTTGTGGCAAAACGCGGACACGCTGGCCCGGCCGCAACGTGCCTTGTTGCGCGAGGTCTACCTGTACTGCGGCGCAACGCCGGTGGTCTACGCACACAGCGTGCTGCCGTTCACCAGTTTGCACGGCACCTGGCGTTCGTTGCGCAACCTGGGCGAACGCCCGCTCGGCGACGTGCTGTTCAGCAATCCGCGGGTGCGGCGAACCCCCCTGCAATTTCGCAAGCTGCACCGCCAGCATTGGCTGTACCAGCGCGCCTGTCGCGATCTGATGCAGCCGCCGGCCTTTCTGTGGGCGCGCCGCTCGGTATTCATCCTCAAGCACCGTCCGATCCAGGTCACGGAAGTGTTTCTGCCGGGGATACTGGGGTTATGAAGCTAAAAACCTCACCGCAAAGGCGCAGAGACGCGAAGTTCGTGCAAAGGAAACGCCTTGAAAAAACAGCATGGTTTTCTTTGCGATTTCTTGGCGCCTTCGTGCCTTTGCGGTGGATTTCGAATTTTTCACAGCCTCTGAGTTTGTTAAGATGAGCTGGATCGTCCGCCTAACCCTCTATGAAAAGCTGATGCGGCTGGACAAGCCAATCGGCATCCTGCTGTTGCTGTGGCCCACGCTGTGGGCGCTGTGGCTGTCCGCCGGCGGCCATCCCGACTGGCTGATCGTCTGGCTGTTCACGCTCGGCACCGTGCTGATGCGCTCCGCCGGTTGCGTGATGAACGATTACGCCGACCGCCATTTCGACCCGCACGTCGAGCGTACCAAGAACCGCCCGCTGGCTGCCGGGCTGGTCTCGGAAAAAGAAGCGCTGGCCCTGGCCGGTGGGCTCACGCTGCTGTCGTTCTTGCTGATCGTGCGCCTCAACCAGTTGACCTTGCTGCTGTCGCTGGCCGCCGTCTTTCTCGCTGCCAGCTATCCCTTCACCAAGCGCTTTTTCGCCATTCCCCAAGCCTATCTCGGCATCGCCTTCGGCTTCGGCATCCCCATGGCCTTCGCCGCCCAGACCGGCGGCGTTCCTGCTCTGGCCTGGTTGCTGTTGCTCGCCAACGTGTTCTGGGCGGTGGCCTACGATACCGAGTACGCCATGGTCGACCGCGAAGACGACCTGAAAATCGGCATCAAGACCTCCGCGATCACCTTCGGCCGTTACGACGTGGCGGCGGTGATGCTGTGCTACGCCGTTACGCTGGCTATCCTTGCCGCTATCGGCGTTTCTTTGCATTTTGGCTGGTGGTATTTCGCCGGGCTGGCGGTGGCGGCGGGGATCGCGGGCTACCATTACACGCTGATCCGCAACCGCGAACGGGGCAAGTGTTTCAAGGCGTTCCTGCATAACAACTGGCTGGGTGCGGCGGTGTTCGGCGGGATGTTGCTGGATTATCTGTTTGCCTGAGGAAAAACCATGAAGAAACTGATCCCATTGTTGTTCGCGCTGGTTGCGCCCCATGCCGTCGCACAGACGCCAGCGGCAGTTCCCGAAGACCACCGTCAACTGGTGACCCTGCCCGCCCCGGCCCAAGCCGCCCAGCGTGCCGACATGCTCGACCACTTGGCCGCGCTCAACGAAATTCTCGGCTACGCCGCCGAAGGCAAATGGCAGGATGCCGCCGACAGCGCCGAAAAGCGCCTCGGCGAAAGTTCCATGGGCAAGTACCGCATCGCCCTGCGCGGCCAGGGGCCGGGCCGCTTCATGCCGGAACCGATGCGCCAGCTCGGCTGGAACATGCACGGCGCCGCCAGCCAGTTCGCCAAGACCGCCAGGGAAGGCGACCCCGCCAAATCGCTCGCAGCCCTGCAACAGGTGATGGCGAGCTGCGTGGCGTGTCATATGAGTTATCGGACACGCTAGACTAATCGTTCGGAGAGGACGGCGTAGCGCCCATAAGGTTGGTATAACGCGCCAAGCGTAGGATAATCGCCGGATCGAATCAGGAATCCTGACCATGCTGCAAATCGAATTACCCAAAGCGAAAGTGGCCGATTTCTGCCGCCAGCATCACATACGCAAGCTGGCGCTGTATGGTTCCGTTTTGCGCGACGATTTCGGGGCCGATAGCGATGTGGACGTATTGGTCGAATTCGCTCCCGAAGAGCGGGTGGGATTGCTCCGCATGGCGGGACTGGAACTGGAATTGTCCGAATTGGTGGGGCGGCGGGTGGATTTGCGCACGCCTCAGGACTTAAGTCGCTATTTCAGGCAGGAAGTGCTGGAACACGCCGATGTTCAATACGTCGAAGGCTGTGTTATCCGTGTCCGGCATATGCTGGATGCCGCTACAGTAAGCGAAGCGCATTGCGCCGTATGGTTTTGTGCGCTACGCGCGAATGTATATATAGCCGGGGGCAGCCCGGCGGCTGGTTACCTTTCTTGTCTCGCCAAGAAAGGTAACCCAAAGAAGGCGACCCCGTTCCACCGCCCCCTTCGGGGGTTCCCTGCGTTGCTCGCCAAGCCGGGCGGCTGCGGAACTCGGCCCTTTGGGCCTCAGACAGTCCTCGCCGACTTCCCCCGGCTTGTCTGTGCTACTCAGCGGCGGAAAAGGGGAAACCCGTCGCAGATGAACCACCGCAGCCCATTAGGTTGGGCTTCGCAGGCTCAGCACAACTTATGGAGACTTCGATCTTTCTCCTCTACTGGAAACGCAATCTGATGAAATATCACGACCTGCGCGATTTCATCGCGCAACTGGAAGCCCAGGGCGAGCTGAAGCGGATTAGCGCCGCGGTCAGCACCGAGCTGGAAATGACCGAAATTTGCGACCGCGTGTTGAAAGCGGGCGGGCCGGCGCTGTTGTTCGAGAACGTCGCGGGTCACACCATGCCGGTGCTGGCCAACCTGTTCGGCACGCCGCGCCGGGTGGCGCTGGGGATGGGCGAGGACAGCGTGGAAGCGCTGCGCGAAGTCGGCAAGCTGCTGGCCTTCCTCAAGGAGCCCGTGCCGCCCAAGGGCTGGCGCGATGCCTGGGAAAAACTGCCGAAATTCAAGCAGGTGCTGAACATGGCGCCCAAGGAACTGTCTTCCGCGCCTTGCCAGGAAATCGTCTGGGAGGGCAAGGAGGTCGATCTGTCCAAGCTGCCGATCCAGACGTGCTGGCCGGGCGACGTGGCGCCGCTGATTACCTGGGGGCTGACCATCACCCGCGGGCCGCTGAAAGCGCGCCAGAACCTGGGCATCTACCGCCAGCAGGTGATCGCGCCCAACAAGGTGATCATGCGCTGGCTGGCGCATCGCGGCGGGGCGCTGGATTTCCGCGAGTTCCAGCAGGCCCACCCGGGCCAGCCCTTCCCGCTGGCGGTGGCGCTGGGCGCCGATCCGGCCACCATCCTGGCGGCGGTGACGCCGGTGCCGGACTCGCTTTCCGAATACCAGTTGGCCGGGCTGTTGCGCGGCGCCAAGACCGAAGTGGTCAAGTGCCTGGGCTCCGATTTGCAGGTGCCGGCCAGTGCCGAAATCGTCCTGGAAGGAGTGATCCATCCCGGCGAAATGGCGCTGGAAGGGCCTTACGGCGACCATACCGGCTATTACAACGAACAGGCCGAGTTCCCGGTATTCACCATCGAGCGCATCACTATGCGCCGCGAGCCGATTTATCACAGCACCTACACCGGCAAGCCGCCGGACGAACCGGCGGTTCTCGGGGTGGCGCTCAACGAGGTGTTCGTGCCGCTGTTGCAAAAACAGTTCCCCGAGATCGTCGATTTCTATTTGCCGCCGGAAGGCTGTTCCTACCGCTTGGCCTGCGTGTCGATCAAGAAACAGTACCCCGGCCACGCCAAGCGGGTGATGTTCGGCATCTGGTCGTTCCTGCGCCAGTTCATGTACACCAAGTTCATCATCGTCACCGACGACGACGTGAATATCCGCGACTGGAAGGAAGTGGTGTGGGCGATCACCACCCGCATGGACCCGGCGCGCGACACGCTGCTGGCCGAGAATACCCCGATCGACTACCTCGACTTCGCCAGCCCGGTGAGCGGGCTGGGCTCGAAGATGGGCATGGACGCGACCAACAAGTGGCCGGGCGAAACCACCCGCGAGTGGGGGGTGCCGATTGTGATGGATGAAGCGGTCAAGGCGCGGGTGGACGCGATGTGGGGCGAACTGGGTTTGTAAGGCAGCGCGGGGGCGGGCCTTCTGTGTATTAAGCCAGACTTCATCTGAAGCACACAGTCGGTCCGGGAAATTCTGTTTTCGACCCACTCAGGCCTGATGCCGATGGCATCGTCAATGGCAGGTTCATCATCGTTAAGCTGCCGGTCAGATATTTTGGCTGACTAACTCTAGCTCGGTCTTTACCGCCATTCGAGCGGTTAGCCAATTCAATCTGCAATGCCTCGGCAAGCAGCCCTTCTAATTGCATAGATCGCTAGATATTTAGTTTGATGACAGCATAATAGATGCTGATACCATGGCCTCTTGGTGACTATCCAATTGGAAGACAGGCGGAGGAAGATGTGGAAGAAATTCACAAAGAGATCGCGGATTGGCTGCTAGCACAGCCCGATTGGTTGCAGGAAGCGGCTGAGCGCCTGTTGCGGCAGGGCGACTTGGGGGCCACCGATCTGTCCGATTTGTGCGCGATGATCAAGACTGAGGAAGGCAGGAAGACGACAAATCACCGGGTTTTCGGCGAGTTGCTCAATGCCCCGGAAATCACAGGTGAGATACGCATATCGTCTCTCGGAGAGATTGGCGGAATCGAAAACCTGGCCCCGAAAGAGCCACTGCTTCTAGGCAAGGGCAATCTTGTGGTCATTTACGGCCATAACGGGTCAGGAAAGTCGGGTTACACCAGGATTCTCAAAAAGGTATCCGGGAAGCCCCGTGCCGTTCCACTCAAACCAAACGTTTTTGCGGCAGCCCCTGCTTCGCAAAAGTGCCGAATTGCCTATGAGATATCTGGGGAAAAAAAGGATATTGAATGGGATGCCGCAGGTTCCGACATCGGCGATCTGCGTGCGATGGACGTATTCGACAGCGAAGAGGCTTTCCACTATCTTCGAAACGAGCGCGCGGCCTCATACACCCCGCCCGTCGTCGGAATGTTCGAAGCGCTTGCCTGGACATGCGACCAAGTTAAGGCAATGCTTCAAAACGATGAAAATGCATTGGCGAGCACTCTTCCTGCTCCTCCACCTGTCTTTTCCCTAACTGAGCCGATTCAACGTTACCGAGCGCTGCATCCCGAAATAGCCGAGGCAAGTCTTGATTCGCTCCTTCAATGGACGGAAGAGGATGCAAAAAAATTAACGGACATAACAGAACGGCTGAAAGTTGCCGATCCTGCTGCGCTTGCAAAGCAAAAGCGGGCGACGAAGGGCCAGACCGATCAGCTTGCCGAAATGCTACGAACAAGCTCAGAGGCATATGGAGAAAAGAATCTGGCGGCGGTCCGAAACCTTCGTACGATTTCGGCGAGCAAACGCCGTATCGCAACGGAGGCCGCGCAGGTGGCATCCTCAAAACTGGATGGCGTAGGCGGCGAAACATGGCGTCGAATGTGGGAGGCGGCTAGGGAGTATTCCAAAACCGCATATCCAGCGGCTCCATTTCCCGTTACCGAAGGGGCAAGGTGCGTTCTCTGCCACCAGGAGATAGGGCAGGAAGCCGGCAGCCGCCTGCTCGATTTCGAATCCTTCGTTCAGGGCAAGCTGGAAGCAGAGGCAAGAGTCGCAGAAAGCCAATATGCCCAAGCTCTGAAATCGTTTCCCGATATTCCTTCGGTGGCGCAGATAGAGACTATCTGCGAAGCAGCCGGCCTCGGAACAGATGAATGGAAGAACTATCTGTCGTCCGTGTGGAAGACGGCTGCGCATTCACGGTCGGCAATAATGGCCGGAGAAACCCAAGGAGCGGCGCCACCTTTCCTCGACGTCTCAGAAACACTCCAAAACCTTCTTGCCTACTCCGGGCAGCTTGAAGCGCAGGCAGTTCAGTACGACAAGGATGCTGTCGGCTTTGACCGAGCGGCTGCTGCCAAACAGAAGACTTCGTTTGAGGCAAGGCAATGGGTCTCGCAGCAAGCGGTTGCTGTTCGAAACGAGGTGGCGCGGCTCAGGCGAATAAAAGAATTCGAAGAGTGGAAGTCCTTGGCAAATTCACGTCCTGTCTCAACCAAGGCGGGGGCTATTTCCGAGATGGTGATTACCCACGCCTATGTCCGCCGATTCAACGATGAATTGCGACTCTTGGGTGCCGGCAGGATCAAGGTAGAGCTCGTGAAGACCAAGACCGAAAAAGGAAAGGTTCTGCACAGGCTTCAACTGAGGGCCGCACAGCAACGTCAGCCGATCGAACTCGTGTTGAGCGAGGGGGAGAGAAGGATTATTTCCCTTGCAGCCTTTCTCGCGGACGTGACGGAAAAACCCTACGCATCGCCGTTCGTGTTCGACGATCCGATCTCATCGCTGGATCATGATTTCGAATGGAGCGTGGCATGCAGATTGGCCGAACTCGCCAAGGCGCGGCAGGTTCTCGTCTTCACCCACAGGCTCTCGCTATACGGAGCCATGGACGACGCAGCCAAAAAGCAGGGCGAAGAGTGGAAGAAAAAAAATTTGATCCAGTTGTGCATCGAGTCCTATTCAGGAACTGCTGGGCATCCGGTCGCGCAAGCGGCATGGAACAGCAAAACCACGGTAGCAAACAACATTTTGCTCGAACGTCTAAGTGCGGCAAAAAAAGCGGGAGACGCAGGGGGAGGCGATGCGTACAGGGCTCTGGCGCAAGGCATTTGCAGCGATTTTCGAAAGCTGCTGGAACGAACTGTTGAGGACGATCTGCTCAACGAGGTGGTAAAGCGTCACCGAAGAAGCGTGACGACCGACAACCGAATCGGAGCGCTGCATTTGATTCGACCGGAAGACTGCCAGATGATCGACGATTTTATGACCAAATACTCTTGCTACGAGCACAGCCAGTCGCATGAAGCCCCCGCTTTTATTCCGGAGGAACCAGAGTTGCGAGCGGATATCGAGACTCTGCGCGATTGGCGAAAGGAGTTTGCTGAAAGGCGCAAGGGCGGGTAACCGAGGCATTGCTGCCCTATAGGCACTACAGGCTTAACGCCCGTTTCGGCCGAGCTGTTGTCCGGCGATCTACGGAACTGAAAGTCTGCTTCGCTAGTGAATATGCGGCTGGCTTTCACGGCGAGTTCGGTCCCTTGTGCGGATGATTTTTAAGAAATATTCGGAGTGCGGCTTGCTTGGTTTATGACGTAACCCGCCATTCAACGCAATATTCAGCCTGTTCTCAGGGCCGCGCCATAATCTCACCAGCAATGGATTTGTCTACGGACGCTGATACATCCATTCCAGCAGCGCATCCTGCGCCGCCTGCCCGGCAGCGGCATTGGGGTGATTGATCACGCAAACCACTGCCAGGATGCGTCCCCTGGCGTCGTGTACGTAGCCGGCGATGGCCTTGACGCCTTTCAGCGAACCGGTCTTGATGTGGGCGTGGCCGGCGACCGCCTGTTCGCGTAGTCTTTTCTTCATGGTGCCGTCCACCGCCGCGATCGGCAGGGACGAGACGAATTCCGCCATCACCGGGCTGCGGTAAGCCGCCAGCAGCAGTTGGCCGAGATGCTCGGCGCTGATCTGTTCGCGGCGCGACAGGCCCGAGCCGTTTTCCAGCGCCAGTTCCGGGAAATTTAATCCCTTGCCGGCAAGCCACTCCGCCACCGTTTTCGCGCCGTTGTCCGGGTTGCCATTGCCGAGCGTCAGCAGGAGTTGGCGCGCCATCAGGTTGTTGCTGAACTTGTTGACGTCGCGCACGATGTCGGCGAGTTGGCGCGATTCCTGGCTGGCCAGGCGGATGGCGGCGGGCGGGGTGGCGCCGGGCTTTACCGTGCCGCTCAGGCTGCCGCCGCTTTCTTCCCAGAGTTGGCGGAACAGCATATGCACATAGGCCGTGTTGTCGAACAGCGCCAAATGCCAGGATTTTTCGCCGCAGGCCAGAGGGTAGCTGCCGCTGAAAGTCACCGTCAGCGTATTGCCGCCGTTGCGGGTCACGGCGGCCTCGACGCCTTCGCGCCAATCGCCGCATTCGCCGCTGCCGATTTGCAGCTGGTTGACGATTTTCAGCTGGGGCGGGGCGGGGTCGGCGAGGATGCGCACGGTGGGACTCTCCGGCGCCGCCAGCAGGCGGAAACGGGTGCTCTTGAAGTTGATCAGCACCGCATCCGGCAGGGCATTGTAAGGGCGATAAGTGGCGCCGTCGAAGGCGCCGGGGTCGCCGCCGTTGGGCGCAAAGCGGTTGCCGTCCAGAATCAGGTCGCCGCGAATGTCGCGCAGGCCGCCCTGGCGCAAGTCGCGCAACATCAGCCAGAACCGCTCGATGGTCAGGGCCGGGTCGCCCGAGCCTTGCAAATACAGGTTGCCGTCGAGCACGCCGGTCTGCGGCGGCGCGGCGGCATACAGCGCGGTTTCCCAGGTGTAGGCGGGGCCGAGCAGTTCCAGTGCGGCATAGGTGGTCACCAGCTTCATCGTCGAGGCCGGACTCATCGCCCGTTGCGCCTGATGGGCCAACAGCGGACGGCTGGCGCCGCTTTCCTGGACGAAAATGGCGACGCTGTGCTCGGGAATGCCGGCCTCGCGCAATGCTTGGGCGACCGGGGCGGGCAACGGCGCAGCACTGGCTGCCGCCGCGAACAGTAGTAGGATGGCTAAAAGCAGGGTCAGACGGGGCATTCGATGATCTCCAGCGTCGCTGCGACCAGTTGGTGGAACTGCTCTTCATCGACTACGTAGGGCGGCATGAAATACACGGTGTTGCCGATCGGGCGCAGCAGCACTTGGCGCTTCAGTCCTGCCTCGAAAAAATTCCGGGCGAATCCCGGCGCGCTGTCGGTCACCTCGAACGCCCAGATCATGCCGGTGTTGCGGAAATTCCGCAGCTTGGGATGCAAGCGCAAGGGCTCGGCGATCCGGTTGAATAATTCCGTTTTGGCGCGGTTGGCCTCGATCACCTTATCCTCGGCAAAAATATCCAGCACTGCCAGCGCGGCGCGGCAGGCGAGCGCGTTGCCGGTATAGGAATGGGAGTGCAGGAAGCCTTGCGCCACTTCGTCATGATAAAAGGCCTGGTAAATCGGATCGCTGGTCAGCACCGCCGAGAGCGGCAGGTAGCCGCCCGTGATGCCTTTCGACAGGCACAGGAAATCCGGCTGGATGCCGGCCTGCTCGAAGGCGAAGAAAGTGCCGCTGCGGCCGAAGCCCACCGCGATTTCGTCGGCGATCAGGTGCACCGAGAATTCGTCGCAAATCGCCCGCGCCTGGCGCAGGTATTCGGGGTGGTACATGCCCATGCCGGCGGCGCCCTGCACCAGCGGTTCGAGAATCAAGGCGGCGGTTTCGCCGTGGTGTTGTTCCAGGTGGCGGCGCAGATCCAGCGCGCGGCGCAGCGCAAAGTCGTGCGCCGACTCGCCGGCCTCGGCATAACGCCAGTCGGGCGTCGGCACCTGGACGCTGGATCGCAGCAGCGGCGCGTAGGTGTCCTTAAACAGCGCCACGTCGGTGACCGACAAGGCGCCGATGGTTTCGCCGTGATAGCCGTTTTCCAGGCTGACGAAACGGGTCTTGGCGGGGCAGCCGCGGTTGCGCCAGCAATGAAAACTCATCTTGAGCGCGATTTCGGTGGCGGACGCGCCGTCCGAGCCGTAAAAGGCGTGTCCCAGTCCGCTGAGCCGCGCCAGATGTTCCGACAGTTCGACTGCCGGCTGGTGGGTAAAACCCGCCAGCATCACATGCTCCAACTGCTCCAGTTGGTCTTTGATGGCGCCGTTGATGCGCGGATTGCAGTGGCCGAACAGGTTGACCCACCACGAACTGACTGCGTCCAGATAGCGGTTGCCGTCGAAATCGTAGAGCCATGCTCCCTGGCCGCGTGCGATAGGTATCAGCGGCAGGGTTTCATGCTGTTTCATCTGGGTGCAGGGATGCCAGACGGCGGCGCGCGAACGTTGCAGGAGTTCTTGGTTGTTCATTGCGGCAGATTTTTTCCGGTGCGGGTTAGAACGAAAAATGGCAAGGTCAGGTGAACAGGCGCACGGCGGCTATTGCCAAGGCTTAAGTTTTCCCCTATCTTTCCTAGGGGAATCCCTAATTGTGTGGTTTTTTTGATGCACATCGCAAGTTGTCGCTTAATATTTTGGAACTTTCGTGTGCCAGGGCTGGCGGAACGGGGTTCTGTCGGTTATAAAGAAGTAATTTTAAGTGTTTCAAGGGTCTTGTCGCTCAACAATTCTGTCGCAGGGAGTCGGTGACGGGGAAGGAAGATCAAAATTCCTTTGACAATAACAACCAATACAGCAAATCATGTAGCGTATATTCCATTGTCATGCATATTTCCCTGTGGGGCAAACCGGAGTATAAATGCGCGTTAAGTGATTCATGTGAGCTTTTCTAGTAGTTTTTTTTAACACCCCTTAACTTTAGGAGACGATGCAAATGAACAAAGCTGAACTAATCGACGCCGTAGCCGCAAAAACCGGTTCCTCCAAGGCCAAGACAGCGGAAATGCTGGACGGGCTGATGGCGAGCGTGAAAGAAGCGCTGGCCAAGCAGGACGCGGTACAACTGATCGGTTTCGGCACTTTTGCCGTGACCGAGCGCGCTGCGCGTGAAGGCCGTAATCCGGCGACCGGCAAAACGATCAAGATTCCGGCCAAGAAAGTGGTCAAGTTCAAGGTTGGCAAAGCATTGTCCGACGCTGTTGCCGGTGTCAAGGCCGCCGCCAAGCCGGCTGCCAAGCCCGCCGCCAAGCCCGCCAAAAAGAAATAAAGTAACGGTTCTGGACGCTCTGCCCGGCAAAAGGCAGGGCGTCTTTCTTCTCTTTTCTCGTACACACCACATATTAAGTAACAGCTGGGGGTAGCCATGTCCGCCGATACCGTGGAAGCACTACTTTCCCGAATCAGGCAACTAACTTCCATCGGCGCATCCCTTTCCGCCGAACGCGATATCACCCAACTGCTGGAAACCATACTGAGAGCGGCGCAAGAGGTGACTTTTGCCGATGCCGGAACGCTCTACCTGATCGAAAAAGATCAACTCAAGTTCGAGATTCTCTATAACGATACGCTCAATATTCGCATGGGCGGCAAAAGCGGGATTCCCGTGACATTGGGTCCGGTGCCGCTGTACCGGGACGACGGTACGCTGAACGACTCGCTGGTGGTGACCAGCTCCGTGCTGCATGACCGCACCATTAATATTCGCGACGTGTATGCAGAGCAGGGATACGATTTCTCGGGAACCCTCGCTTTCGACCGGAAAACCGGCTATCGCTCGCGCTCTTTTCTCACCATCCCGCTCAAAAACCACGAGCACGAAGTCATCGGCGCGCTGCAACTGATCAACGCGACCGATCCCCAAAGCGGCAATGTGGTTCCCTTCAGCGACGATGCCCAGCAACTGGGCGAGTCGCTGGCCTCCCAGGCGGCCATCTCGCTGACCAACCGCCAGTTGATCAACCAGTTGCGCGAACTGTTCGAAGCATTGATCCAGGGCATCAACTTCGCCATCGAGGAGAAATCCCCGTATACCGGCTTCCATAGCCAACGGGTGCCGGAAATCGCGCTGATGCTGGCCGAGGTCGCTCACCGCACGCAGGACGGGCCGCTCGCCGAGTTCAGCATGAGCGAGGAAGAGTTCTACGAACTAAAAATTGCCGCCATGCTGCACGACTGCGGCAAACTCGCCACACCGGAACATGTGGTGGACAAGGCGACCAAGCTGGAAACCATTTTCGACCGCATCCACCTGCTCGAAGCGCGCTTCGAAATTCTCAAGCGCGACGCCGAAATCGCCATGCTGAAAAATCGCCTGCGCCTGCTGGAACAAAACCCGGCCGCGCAGCAATTCGACGCGCTGGAAGAACAGCTGGCGCAACAACAGAAGCAGCTCGACGACGATTTCGATTTCCTCCAGCAATGCAATTTGGGACGGGAATTCATGTCGCTTGTGCAGCAGGAACGCGTCGGACGGATTGCCAGCCGCCAATTCAGAAACCGGCGCGGCGAAGTCGTCGAGGCGATTTCCGCGGAGGAACAAGCCAATCTCAATGTTCCCGGCGGCACCTTGACGCCGGAAGAGCGCCAGATTATCAACCGTCATGCGCTGACCACGCTGGTGATGCTGGAACAGCTGCCCTGGCCGAAAAATCTCAGCAATGTTCCGCTGATTGCCGGTTCCCATCACGAGCGGCTCGACGGCAAGGGCTACCCGATGGGGTTGACCGGGGAGATGATGTCGATGCAGATGCGCATCCTGGCGATTGCCGATGTATTCGAAGCGCTTACCGCCAAGGATAGACCCTACCGCCCCGGCATGTCGCTGATGCAGGCGCTGACCATCCTCGGTAAAATGAGCCGGGACAACCATATCGACCCCGATCTGTTCCGCCTGTTCATCCGCGAAAAAGTTTATTTGCACTACGCCCGCAAAAATCTCCTTCCCAGCCAGATTGACGAGGTGGACGAAACCAAGATTCCGGGGATGGACGAATAGTATTTCCCATCTGCTCTTGAAATTTGCCTACCTAGCCCCTATTATTAGCACTCGCTGGACGTGAGTGCTAACAGCCGCGTCGTACGCTTGGATTTTTGTCATTTAGTTTAAATCAGGAGAATAACGCAATGAAAATTCGTCCCTTGCATGATCGCGTCATCGTCAAGCGCATGGAAGAAGAGCGCAAGACCGCATCCGGTATCGTGATTCCCGACTCCGCCACCGAAAAGCCCGATCAGGGCGAAATCATCGCTGTCGGCACCGGCAAGGTCATGGACGACGGTAAGGTGCGCGCGCTGGAAGTGAAAGTCGGCGACCGGGTGTTGTTCGGCAAGTACTCCGGCCAGACCGTCAAGGTCATGGGCGAAGATCTGCTGGTGATGCGCGAAGAAGACATCATGGGCGTGGTCGAGGCCTAATCGCTTAATCTGGAATTCAGGAGAATTAAAACATGGCAGCTAAAGACGTAAAATTTGGTGATGATGTTCGTCATCGTATGGTGGCCGGCATCAACGTTCTGGCCAATGCAGTTAAAGTCACCCTCGGCCCGAAAGGCCGTAATGTCGTGCTGGAGCGCTCCTTCGGCGCCCCGACGATCACTAAGGACGGCGTATCCGTCGCCAAGGAAATCGAACTGAAAGACAAGTTCGAGAACATGGGCGCGCAAATGGTCAAGGAAGTCGCTTCTAAGACCTCCGACGTGGCTGGCGACGGTACCACCACCGCCACCGTGCTGGCCCAGGCGATTGTCCGCGAAGGCATGAAGTACGTGTCCGCCGGCATGAACCCGATGGATCTGAAGCGCGGCATCGACAAGGCGGTTGAAGCCTGCATCATCGAACTGAAGAAAATCTCCAAGCCTTGCACCACCAACAAGGAAATCGCCCAGGTGGGTTCCATTTCCGCCAACTCCGATTCCTCGATCGGCGACATCATCGCCCAGGCGATGGACAAGGTCGGCAAGGAAGGCGTGATTACCGTCGAAGACGGCACCAGCCTGCAAAACGAGTTAGAAGTGGTGGAAGGGATGCAGTTCGACCGCGGTTACCTGTCCCCCTACTTCATCAACACCCCGGAACGCCAGATCGCCATGCTGGAAAACCCCTTCGTGTTGCTGCACGACAAGAAGATTTCCAACATCCGCGACCTGCTGCCGGTACTCGAGCAAGTCGCCAAGGCCGGCCGTCCGTTGCTGATCATCGCTGAAGACGTGGACGGCGAAGCGCTGGCCACCCTGGTGGTGAACAACATCCGCGGCATCCTCAAGACCTGCGCCGTCAAAGCCCCCGGCTTCGGCGACCGTCGCAAGGCCATGCTGGAAGACATCGCCATCCTCACCGGCGGCACCGTGATCGCCGAGGAAGTCGGCCTGTCCCTGGAAAAATGCACCCTGGCCGAGTTGGGCCAAGCCAAGCGCATCGAAGTGGGCAAGGATGAAACCATCGTCATCGACGGCGCCGGCGACCACAAGAACATCGAAGGCCGCGTCAAGCAAGTGCGCAAGCAAATCGAAGAAACCACCAGCGACTACGACCGCGAAAAGCTGCAAGAGCGCGTCGCCAAGCTGGCCGGCGGTGTGGCCGTGATCAAAGTCGGTGCGGCCACCGAAGTCGAAATGAAAGAAAAGAAAGCCCGCGTTGAAGACGCCCTGCACGCTACCCGCGCTGCGGTGGAAGAAGGTATCGTCGCCGGCGGCGGCGTGGCCCTGCTGCGCACCCGCGCTGCCATCGGCCTGATCAAGGGCGACAACGCCGATCAGGACGCCGGCATCAAGATCGTGCTGCGTGCCCTGGAAGAGCCGCTACGCCAGATCGTCGCCAACGCCGGTGTTGAACCGTCGGTGGTGGTGAACAAGGTCGCCGAAGGCAAGGGCAACTACGGCTTCAACGCCGCCAACGACCAGTACGGCGACATGGTGGAAATGGGCGTGCTCGACCCCACCAAGGTGACCCGTTACGCGCTGCAAAACGCCGCAAGCGTTGCCGGTCTGATGCTGACCACCGAGTGCATGGTAGCCGAAATGCCGAAGGACGATTCGGCTGGCGGCGGCATGGGCGGCGATATGGGCGGTATGGGTGGCATGGGCGGCATGATGTAAGCTGCCCCAGCTTTCCGGTACAACGAAAACCCCGCTTTATGCGGGGTTTTTTATTTGCTAAAGTGATAACTTCAGTCTTTTATCATTTAGCAGACCCATGAATGCTTCCACGCCCTTGCTCCCCAATAATTTCCCGGCCACCATCGACCATCTACAGCGTTTTTCGCCATTCGACCGAATGGAGTTGGAGCAGCTTAAACACCTGGTGGAACATCTCAAGCTGGGGTATTACGCCAAGGGCGAGGTGATTGTGGCGCCCGAACAGGGCGAGGCGACCCGCTACTTCATCATCAAGCAGGGGGCGGTTTGGTCGGAGCAGGGGTTCGCGCGCGACGATAAGGAAAATACCCAGTGGGAACTGAGCGAGGGCGAATCGTTTCCGTTGAGCGCGCTGCTGTCTAAGCGCCCTTCTTCCAGCACTTATCGCGCCAAGGAAGATACCTTCTGCTACGAGCTGGAGGCGCGCTATTTCGCCGAGCTGATGACGCTCAGCCCGCAGTTCCAGGACTACTGCACGCGGCGCATGGCGCACTTGCTGGAGCAGTCCAAGCAGTCGATCCAGGCGCAATACGCCAATTCGAGCAGCGGCCAGCAATCCATGAACAGCCCGCTGGCGAGCATCGTGCGGCGCGAGCCGGTGACCTGTGCGCCTAGCACGCCGGTGCGCGAAGTGCTGGCGACCATGCACCAACTCGGCATCGGTTCCATGGTCGCCACCGAAGACGGCAGGCCGGTCGGCATTTTCACGCTGCACGACGTTTTGAACCGCGTCGCCTTGGCCGGCATCGACCTCGACCAGCCGATCATCGGCATCATGAGCACCGACCTGGCCTGCCTGCCGCCCACTGCGATGGCCTACGAGGCGGCTTTGCTGATGGCCAAGCATGGCTTTCGCCACACCCTGGTTAGCGACAACGGCAAACTGGTCGGGGTGATCTCCGAAAAAGACCTGTTTACGCTACAGCGGGTGGGGCTGCGCCAGGTCAGCGCCACCATCCGCAACGCCAACAACCTGGATACCTTGAAGCAAGTCGCCGTCGATATTCGCCAGCTTGCCCACAATATGCTCGCGCAAGGGGTCGCCGCAGAACAACTCACCCAATTCATCTCCACGCTCAACGATCTGCTCACCGAACGCATCATCGAACTCGAATGCAGCGCCGCCGGCATGACCGACAGCCCCTTATGCCAGTCCGGCCTGTGCTGGATCGCGCTGGGCTCGGAAGGCCGGTTGGAGCAGACGCTCAACACCGACCAGGACAACGGCCTGATCTTCGTCGTGCCGCCAGGGGCGACCGCGGAAGAAGTGCGCGCGCAACTGCTGCCGCTGGCCAAGCGCATCAATGACGCCCTCGACGCCTGCGACTTTCCCTTGTGCAAGGGCAACGTCATGGCAAGCAACCCGGAATGGTGCTTGTCGCTCGACGAGTGGAAGGACAAGTTCGGCGACTGGATTTTTCGCGGCGATATGCCGGTGCTGCTCAATGCTTCGATTTTCTTCGATTTCCGCCCGCTCTACGGCAGGCGCGAACTGGCCGACGAACTGCGCGGCTGGCTCAACACCAAGATCAAGGACAACCGCCTGTTCCTGCGCAACATGACCCAAAACGCGCTGGGCAATCGACCGCCGCTCGGTCTGGTGCGCGATTTCGTGGTGGGCGAGGGGAACCTGCTGGATCTCAAGTTCAACGGCATCACGCCGTTCGTCGATGCGGCACGGATTTTCGGGTTGGCCGCCGGGGTGAGCGAGACCGCGACCATCCGCCGTTTGCGCGCTGCGGGGGCGAACTGGCGCATGGATGAAGGCGAAGTGGCAGGGTGGATCGACGCTTTTCTCTACATCCAGCTGTTGCGCCTGCGCTTGCAGCACGATCAGATGGAAAACGGCCAGCCGTTAAGCAACAAGGTCGACCCGGATACGCTCAACAACCTCGATCGGCGTATCCTGAAAGAAGCGTTCCGCCAGGGGCGGCGCATCCAGTCGGTGCTGGAGAAGTATTTCCAGTTTTAACCACCTCTTCCCGGCACTCTGGAGCGGCTTCAGCCGCGATTCAGTCGTTCGTGCCGTGCCACTGCTCGCGGCTGAAGCCGCTCCACAAAAGACATTCAGGGTTTGTCGCTCGCTTTTATGATACAGCCGGGTTTGCGTGATTTCTTCGCGCCGGTTATTGCGGGCGATCTTCTTGTTCTGTTACGTCAACCGGTTGGTTATCGGGGATACGGTAGTTCTCGGTCGCCCACTCGCCGAGGTCGATCAGCCGGCAGCGTTCGGAGCAAAAAGGGCGGAAACGGTTTTCCGGGGTGAAAGGCGAGTGTTTGCCGCAAGTTGGGCAGGCGACGGTTTTTACAGCGAGCACAGCGTCATCTCGAACGCCACATCCTGCTCGCAAACCCGCGGTTTTTGCGGCCCGCCCAAGGCGGTATAGCGGATGTTGATGGCGTATTTGTTGGCGCTGATTTCCGGGAAGCAGGGCAACTCGCCGGAGAGTTGGACGCGCAGCATTTGCACCACTTTACCGCTCAGCATCTGCTGGAAGGAGCCATTCTGCGCAACATGGCCGACCGCCTTGCCGCTGTCGCGCAACATGCGCATCACGATGCGGATGCCGCTATGGATCGGCAGCATGGGGGTCAGCCAGGAGTTCAGTTCGCGTCTGCGCAGTTCGGCGTCCTGATTTAGCCAGAAATGATAGGAAGGCAGGTCGAATTCGCACACGCCACCGGGGATGTTGGTGCGCTGCTTGATGCTCATCAGCCATTCATTGTCGCGCATATGCTGCCCGACTTTGCCCATCATGCCGTGCAGATTGGAGATGGTCTGGTCGATTTCCTTGAGCAGCGCGTCGAGCGCTTCCTCGGAAATGGCGGGGTTGTTGCGGAGCGGTTCAAGCATCTGTTTTTGCCGTTCCAGTTCCTGGAGCAGGTCGGACTTCAGGTCGGCGCGGCTGGCGACCTCGACGATTTCGAACAGCACCAGCAGGGCGGTATGGTGCTCAAGTCCATGGGGCTGGCCGATGAAGTAAGCAACGCGCGCGTATAGATCCTCCAGCCTTAGCAGGGTGCGTATCCGTTCATTGAGTGGATATTCGTAGCTGATCACAGTGATATTCGGGGAGGTACCATCGCTAAACTTTTGGGATTATACGAAATTTGACACGATTGTGGGGGGGAATTAAATATTTTTATCGGGGTGGGAAAAGAACTTTTGCCAGTGTGCCGGTTCCCGATGGCGGGCTTTCGAACAAAACTTGCGCGTCGTGCAGGCGCGCGATTTCGCTCACGATAGACAACCCCAGTCCGCTACCCTCCTCGCTGTGCTGGCCGCGATAAAAGCGCTCGAACGCTTACTCCTCTACCGTTTTGCCGAGCGCACGCAGGTTTGCCGAGGCACGCAGGTTCTCCGGGGCGAGCGCGAGGGCGCGGCGGTAGGCGCGTTCCGCTTCCGCGGCGCGCCCCGCCTGGCTGTAGGCGTAGCCCAGGTTGTTGAAAGCGCGGGGGTTGTGCGGCGCTTTGGCGGCGACATCTTTCCAGAAACTGATTTCGTCGCGGTACACGCTATTGCGTTGCGCCGTCGCCACTGTCAGCGCGACGATCAATAGCGCCGCCGCCAGCCGCCACCACCACGGTTTGCCGTATTCCGCCAGGCGGCTGGCCGCATGGCCGGCCAGCCAGAACAGACCGATGCCCGCCAGGTAGAAATGCCGTTCGTTGACGGCGTCGAGGCGCGGCCACAGGGTGTGGGTGGGCAGCAGCTGCAGGAAGAACCAGGTCAGGCCGAAACCCAGCCACGGCCTGCGCCGCAGTTGCGCCAGGCCGAACAGCAGCGCCGCCGCGACGACGGCGCTTTCCACCCCGCTGCTCGGTGTCCAGGGCAGCGCCGGGTCGGCGTTCAGCGACACTATGCGCAATGCCTGCCCGGCGAGATAGAGGATGGCATGGGGCTGGGCGGACAGGCTCTCGCTCAAGGGGTGTACTGTCCAACTCGCTGCCAGCATCCAGCGATAGGTGGGGCTGGCAGCGATCGCCAGCAGCCCTGCCGCAAGCAGCGCCCAATGCCAGCCCTGCCTTGCTGCCAGGAATTCCGTTCGCCCTTCGACAAGCTCAGGGTGAACGGCGTTTGGCCGCGGGCGATCCGTCGTTTCCCACAGGAGCAGCGCCAACGGCAGCGTCAGCGCGCTTTCCTTGACCAGCAGCGCGCCGGCGAACAGCGCGGGCGACAGCCAGGCCGCGCCGCGTCCGTTCTCGGCGCGCCGCACGTAGGCCAGCAGCGAACCCAGGTAGAACAGCGTCATCAGCGACATCGAACGCCCTGAAAGGTAGGTGACCGCCTCGCTGTTGATCGGGTGGACGACGAACAGCGCGGCGGCGAACCAGGCCGCTTGCTCGCCGTGTTGTTCCATTCCCGCGCGTCGGGCGAAAGCGCGCAGTACCCGATAAACCAGGATGCCGTTGGCGCCATGCAGCGCCAGGTTGAACAGGTGAAAGCCGAACAGGCCGAGGCCGGACGAGAGGTTCAGTGCGTAGCTGAACTTGAGCAGCGGGCGTATCCCCGGCATCGACTGCCACCACGCCGCGAGCGACTGAACGCGGGGATTGAGGACGATGACGTTGTAGTCGTCGAACTGGAACGCGCCCTGAAAGGCGTTGGCATAGGCGGCCAGTGCCAGCGCCAGCAGCAGGAAAACGTCCCGTTGCGGTGGTGCGTGTGCCACGGGACGGAAAGCTAATCCTGGAATATCGTCATCTACGTCGAAACAGAATCATTACCAGCCGAACATCCCCTTGAGCTTCTTCACGCCCTCGCCGACCGCCTCGACGGCTTTGTCCGGGCCTTCCGGGACATCCATGGCGCTATCCGCCTGACGGGCGCGGCCTTCCTTGGCTGCTCTGGCGGGGCGTTCCATTTGCCCGCGGCAGAACCCGGCGTATTTGCTGCTCATCAGCGCGGTGTAGTCGCGCCCTTCGCAATATTTTTGCGCCAGCTCCTGCTTCTGCGCCGGACAATGTTGGCTGGCGAATTCGAAGCGATCCGTCGCGCCGGCTTGAATGCACCAGCCTTCCGCATTTTTTCCACATGCCGCGGCAATTTCCTGGATGCTGGCAGAGCCGTCGCGCGCGGCCTGTTCAACCGAGTCGATGCTGCCCATGCGGTTGCAGAATGCCTGCTTGTGGCTCTTGCACATGTCGCTGCGGAGGAAAACGGCGGCATTCAATTTGTCGACCGCCTCCTGGCACGGTTGTCCCGCCAGCTTGGCGGTGTCGGGGGCTTTCGGCTTGCTGTAATCGCAGGCGCCCAGGCGCTTGCCGGTCAGATTCATCACCGATTCGCCCTCCTTGGTGGTCATCCTGATCACGCCGCTATAGCGCGTATCGCCCTGAAAATTCATTTCGCCCGAGCCGCTGGCGGCGTTTTTGCCGGTGCATTTGACCTTCCATGAAATCCGGCCGGGAGACTGCTTGAGTTCCTGCATCTTGCACTCCGAATCCTGCTGCGCCCCCGGCGGCTCGCGCCATTCCTTGGGCTGGCAGGTCTGGGTGGTCTGCATCGGCATCTTCATCCCCATCGCCGACATTTCCATGCCGTTTTCCCACATATAACCGGGCTCCGCCGCCGCCAGCGCCGCAATCAGCGCCAAGGCCGCGCCAGCCGTCCATGCCAGGATGTTGCTCGATTTCATGTTGTTCCCCTTTTCGGTGCCGAATGAAGCAGTTGTCATTATGGCCGATGGCGGCCAAAGCGCGAAGAAACTTGCTAGCGCGGCGGAACGGCAGCCAGGCGCCGCGCCAGCTCGGAATTCCGGCTGTTGAGAAATCCGAGCAGCTTTTCCGGGTAGTCGGCGGCCACCGCTTGCTGCACCGAGGGCCGCGCGGCCAGCGCCGAACGCCAGGCTTGGACTTTAGGCAGGTCGTTGAAAATGCCCAAATCCGCAAAGTGGTCATACACGTCGAAGTAGCGGAAGATCGGCGCGAAAGCCGCATCGACCAGCGAAAACGCGCTGCCGGCAAAATACGGCCCGGCGCCCAGGACTTTTTCCAGCAGCGCGAATTTCGCCTGCAACTCCTTGCCTTTGGTTTCCAGGGTTGTGTCATCGGGCGCGGTATTGAATTCCCACATCCCGACCAGCACTGCCGAAGCGAACTCGATCCAGGCGCGGTGGCGCGCCCGCGTGAGCGGATCGGCGGGATGCAGGCGCGGCGCGATGGTCTCGTCGAGGTACTCGCAGATCACCGCCGATTCGAAAATCACCTCGTCGTCCACCTTCAACAGCGGTACCTTGCCGAGCGGCGAGATATTCAGGAACCACTCGGGCGGGTTGCCCAGATTGACGTTGGTGCGCTCGAACGGCGCCTGCTTTTCCAACAGGGCGATCACCGCGCGTTGGACGTAGGGGCAGATTTCGTGGCTGATCAAATGCAGTTTCGGCATGACGGTTTCCTTGGGCTGGGGTGTCGCGTAAGTATCGGTGGATTTTATGCTGCGCAGGCGAGGCGCAGATAACTTTGGTGCATTGCCGCCACCTGCCGCTCCAGTTTGGCCAAGTCGCCATCGTTGTCGATCACGTCGTCGGCCTGCGCCAGGCGTTGCTGGCGGGTGGCCTGGTGGGTCATGATGGCGCGCGTCTGCTCTTCCGTCAGCCCGCTGCGCGCCATGGTGCGCGCCATTTGGGTTGCTTCGCGGCAGTCCACCACCAGCACGCGCCGGATCAGCTCGCGGTAGCCGCCGCTTTCGACCAGCAGCGGTACCACCACCAGCGCGTAGGGGGCGCGGCTGGCCGCAACCAGCGCGGCGGCTTGCTGGCGGATGAGCGGATGGAGGATGGCTTCGAGTTGCGCCTTGGCAGCGGGGTCGCTGAAAATGCGCTGGCGCAGCTGAGCGCGGTCGAGGCTGCCGTCCGGCTGGAGGATGTCCGCGCCGAAACCAGCAGCGATTTGCGCCAGTGCCGGAGCGCCGGGAGCGGTGAGCTGGTGGGCGATGGCGTCGGTATCGATGACGTCGGCGCCGCGTTCGGCGAACAGTCGGGCGGCGGCACTCTTGCCGCTGCCGATGCCGCCGGTGAGGCCGATGGCGAAAGGCATGTTGCTAGGTTAAAGCCCCAGATACGCCGTCATGATCGGTGGCCCCCAGAACAGCGCCACCAGTGCGCCGCCGGCAAGGTAGGGACCGAACGGCATGGGGACGTTGCGGCCGCGTTTGGCCAGGATCATCAGGAAAATGCCGACCACCGCGCCGACCAGCGAGGAGAGCAGGATCACCAGCGGCAGCACGATCCAGCCGAACCAGGCGCCGATGGCGGCGAGCAGCTTGAAGTCGCCGTAGCCCATGCCTTCTTTTTTCATGATCAGCTTGAACAGCCAGTACACGCTCCACAGCGCGAGATAGCCGGCGACCGCGCCGATCACCGCGCTTTTCAGGTCGGTGAAGGTGTTGCCGGCATTGAACAACAGCCCCAGCCACAGCAGCGGCAGGGTGATGTCGTCGGGCAGCAACTGGGTGTCGAAGTCGATGAAGGTCAGCGCCACCAGCGCCCAGACCATCAGCAGCGCGGCGCCGGCGGCCATTCCGAAGCCGAAGTGCCAGGCGGCGAAACCGCTCAACACGCCGGTGATGGCTTCGACCAGCGGATAGCGCGCGCTGATCGGGGCCTTGCAATGGGCGCAGCGTCCGCGCAGGGCCAGCCAGCTGATCACCGGGATGTTTTCCCAGGCGTTGATCAGGTGTCCGCAGCCCGGGCAGGCGGAACGCGGGATCACCAGGTTGTAAGGCGGCGCGGGCGCGGGTCCTGCATCGTCCTCTTTGCGGGTCAGCGCGGCGCATTGCTCGGCCCATTCGCGCTCCATCATCTTCGGCAGGCGATGGATGACGACGTTGAGGAAACTCCCGACCACCAGGCCGAGGACGGTGCACACGGTGACGAAGGTCAGCGGCGAGTATTGCAGCAGGTCGAAAAATGTCATTTTTATTTTGAGGCTAGGGACTAGAGGCTAGAGGCTCGTAAAACCCGGCGCATCGCGCCGACAAAAACCTCTAGTCCCTAGCCTCTAGCCCCTAGCCTCTATAGTTAGTGGACCACTTCGCCCATTTTGAAGATCGGCAGGTACATCGCGATCACCAGGCCGCCGATGATGACGCCGAGCACCACCATGATGATCGGTTCCATCAGGCTGGACAGGCCGTCCACGGCATCGTCCACTTCCGCTTCGTAAAAGTCGGCGACCTTGCCGAGCATGGCGTCGAGTGCGCCGGATTCCTCGCCGATGGAAACCATCTGCAACACCATGTTGGGGAACAGGTCGGCGTTTTGCATCGATACCGTCAGGCTGGTGCCGGTGCTGACTTCGGCCTGGATCTTGCGGGTGGCTTCCAGATAGATGATGTTGCCGGCGGCGCCGCCCACCGAGTTCAGCGCTTCCACCAACGGCACGCCGGCGGCGAACATGGTGGACAAGGTGCGGGTCCAGCGGGCGATGGTGGCTTTTTCGATCACCGGGCCGAAAATCGGCAGGCGCAGCATCAGTCTATCCATGAAGTACTGCATTTTTTTCGAGCGCTTCCAGGTGTAGAGGAAGAAATACACCGAGCCGCCGATGGAGCCGAAGATGATGTACCAGTATTCGACGAAGATGTCCGACAGCTTCATCACGAACACGGTGGGGGCGGGCAGGTTGGCGCCGAAGCTGGAAAACAGTTCCTTGAATGCCGGCACCACGAACAGCATGATCACGGCGGTAATCACGAAGGCCACCACCAGGATGGAAATCGGGTACATCAACGCCGATTTGATCTTGCCGATGATCGCCTGGGTTTTTTCCTTGTAGGTGGCCAGCCGGTCCAACACCGCATCGAGAATACCTGCCTGCTCGCCGGCAGAGACCAGGTTGATGTACAGGTCGTCGAAATACAGCGGGAATTTCTTGAAAGCGGAACTCAAGTTGCTGCCGGTTTCGACATCGGTTTTGATGTCCATCAGCAGCTTGGCCACGGCGGGGTTGCTATGCCCCTTGCCGACGATATCGAAGGCCTGCAGCAGCGGTACGCCGGCTTTCATCATGGTGGCGAGTTGGCGGGTGAACAGGGTGATGTCCTTGTCGGTAATCTTTCCGCCTTTGCTGAGGCCGCTCTGTTTCTTGATCTTGAGCACGGTGATGCCCTGGCGGCGCAGCTGGGCATTCGCCACCGCCTGGCTGGCGGCGCGGATGTCGCCCTTGATTTTTTTGCCTTTGCGGTCGCTGCCTTCCCACGAGAAAATGTATTCCTTGGTGACATCTTTTTTGTCTGCGGCCATGCTGTTTTCCCTTTCAGGGGGTGAAGGGTAATGGGTGATTAGGTAATGGGTAAACCCATCGTCCATCACTCATTACTCATCACCCATTACTCATTAGTGACGGCTTCAATTTCTTCCAGCGAGGTCAGCCCGGCTTTTACCTTGCGCAAGCCGGACTGGCGCAGGTCGAGCACCCCTTCGCGTTTGGCCTGGTCGGCGATGTCGTGGGCGGTGCCGTTTTTCATGATGATGCGGCTGATTTCGTCAGTGATCGGCATCACCTGGTAGATGCCGACGCGTCCCTTGTAGCCGGTGTTTTTGCAGATGTCGCAGCCGACGTGGCCGTAGGGCTGCCAGCTGCCGTCCAGTTCCTCTTCCAGAAAGCCGGCGCGCAGCAGGGCTTCGCGCGGGATGTCGATCGGCTGCTTGCACTTGCACAGCCGCCGCGCCAGGCGTTGCGCGGTGATCAGGATCACCGACGAGGCGATATTGAACGGCGCCACGCCCATGTTCATCAGGCGCGTCAGGGTACCCGGCGCGTCGTTGGTGTGCAGCGTGGATAGTACCATGTGGCCGGTTTGCGCGGCCTTGATGGCGATGTCGGCGGTTTCCAGGTCGCGGATTTCGCCGACCATGATGATGTCCGGGTCCTGGCGCAGGAACGATTTGAGCGCGGCAGAGAAAGTCAGGCCGGCCTTGTCGTTGACGTTGACCTGGTTGATGCCGGGCAGATTGATTTCCGCCGGGTCTTCGGCGGTGGAAATGTTGATGCCGGGTTCGTTGAGGATGTTCAGGCAGGTATACAGCGACACCGTCTTGCCGCTGCCGGTCGGCCCGGTCACCAGCACCATGCCGTAAGGGCGAGCGATGGCCTTGAGCAGATGTTCCTTCTGGTCCGGGTCGTAGCCCAGTGCCTCGATGCCCAGCGTGGCGCTGGACGGGTCGAGAATCCGCATCACGATTTTCTCGCCGAACAGGGTCGGCAGCGTGCTGACGCGGAAGTCGATGGCGCGGTTTTTCGACAGCACCAGCTTCATCCGTCCGTCCTGCGGCACGCGCTTTTCCGAAATGTCGAGCTTGGAAATCACCTTGATGCGCGAGACGACCTTATCCTTGATCGCCAGCGGCGGTTGGGCCACCTCGTAGAGGATGCCGTCGACGCGGCAGCGGATGCGGTAAAATTTTTCGTAGGGTTCGATGTGGATGTCCGAAGCGCCGGTGTTGATCGCATCCAGCAGAATTTTCTGGATGTATTTGACCACCGGCGCATCGTCGACTTCCGAGGCCAGCCCGTCGCCCTCCGCCGCCGAGGCGGCTGCGGCGGCTTCCTCGTCGGCGAAATCGAGGTCGACATCCTCGCCGCCCGTCATCTCGTCCAGCGCGGCGGCACTGGCGGCGTAGCGTTTTTCGATCAGCGCGGCCAACTTGTCGTCTTCCACCACCACCGGTTCGACTGCCAGGCTGGTCTGGAACTTGATCTCGTCCAGAATATGCAGGTTGGCCGGGTCGGATACCGCCACCGACAGGCGGTTGCCGCGCCGCTGCAGCGGCAGGACATGGCGGCTGTGCATCACCTTGGGATCGATAATGCCGGCCGGCAGATAGTCGGGGTCGATGGCGTCGAGGTCGAGCAGCGGGAAGCCGAAGGTGAGGGAGGCGAATTCGGCGAGTTCCAACGCGCCCATTTTCTTGCTGTGCAGCAATAGCGCCACGAATCGCTTGCCTTCGGCGCCGGCCTGTTCCTGAAGCGTTTCCAACTCTGCTTCGGGCAGGCAGTTCTGCTGCGCCAGCGCGCGTGCCAGTCCGCTCAGCTTGGAAGGGAGGGTGATTACCGACATTCAGGAATTCGGGCGAGTTGAAGACACTGCGATGATGCCCTATAGCGCCTTGAATTGTAAAGGCGGCGGGCGGCTATTCCGTGGGCGGCGCCAGCGCGGGAAAAATGCGCACCACTTTTACCGAGCGATCCTGGGTTTGCAGAATTTCCAAGGTGTGGCCGGCGAGCTTGAAGCTGGTGCCGGCTTCCGGGATGTCCTCGAAATGTTCGAGGATCAGGCCGTTCAGCGTTTTCGGGCCATTCAGCGGGAAATTCAGTTTCAGCTTGCGGTTGAGGTCGCGCAGCTGGCTGGCGCCATCCACCAGCCAGCTGCCGTCTTCATGGCGGCGGTAGGCGCTGAGCTGGCCGGGCGCGGTGGTGGTGAATTCGCCGACGATCTCTTCGAGGATGTCGTCCAGGCTGACCAGGCCGAGCAATTCGCCGTATTCGTCGACGACCAGGCCGGTGCGGCGCTGGTTTTCCTGGAACAGCTGCATCTGCGAAAGCAGCGAAGTGCCGGACGGAATGAAATAAGGTTCGCGCATCGCGTCTTCCAGCACTTGCGCGTTGATTTCGCCGCTGTGGATGCGGTGCAGCAGCTTGCGCACCATGACCACGCCGAGGACGTTGTCGAGTCTTTCCCGGTAGACCAGCAGGCGCGAATGATGGCTGGTGACCACCTGTTCGCGGATGGTGTCGTCAGATGCGTCGAGGTCGATGGCTTCGAGCTGGTTGCGCGGCGTCATCACGTCAGCCACGGTGGTGTCTTCCAGCGCGAACAGGTTGGCGAGGACGCTCTGGTGCTGGGGCGGAATGTAATGGCCGCCTTCCAGCACCAGGGTGCGCAGTTCTTCCATGCTCAGCGCGGCGTCGCTGCCTTGCTCCGCCGGCTTGATGCGTAGCAGCCAGAGCAGGGTGCGGACGAACAGGTTGACGAACCAGATCACCGGGTAGAACAGCTTGAGCAGCGGAGTCAAAATGTAGCTGGAGGGAATGGCGATGCGTTCGGGGTAAGCGGCGCCGAGGATTTTGGGGGTGACTTCGCTGAATACCAGGATCAGGAAGGTTACCGCCAGGGTGGCGGCGGTCAGCATCAGTTCGCTGTCGCCGAACAGGCGGATGGCGATGACCGTTACCAGAGCGGCGGAAGCGGCATTCAGAAGATTGTTGCCGAGCAGCACCACGCCCAGCAGCTTGTCGGTCTTTCCCAGCAGCAGCATGGTCAACTTGGCGCCGCGATGGCCGCGATTGGCGAGATGCTTCAGACGGTAGCGGTTGACCGCCATCAAGCTGGTTTCGGCTGCCGAAAAGAACCCGGAGAGGATCAGTAAAACGGCCAACGCAGCCAGCAATATGCTTAAGGGAGTTTCGTCCAAGCGGGTAGGTCCGGTTTACGCAATGGGATTGCTTTGGAAGTTGCGCACGTCCAGTCACGCACGATGCAGGATGATTTCCAGCACGAACTTGCTGCCGAGATAGCCCAGCAGCAGCATGGCGAAGCCGGACAAGCTCCAGGCGATGGCGGTGCGCCCGCGCCAGCCGTAGACCTGCCGTCCGCCCAGCAACGCGGCGTAGATGCACCACGACAGCAGCGCGAACAGGGTCTTGTGGCTGATCTGCAGCGCCTTGCCGAACAGTTCCTCGGTGAACAGCACGCCGCTCAGGATCGCCAGCGTGAGCAGCACGAAGCCTGCCCAGATGATGCGGAACAGCAGGGTTTCCATGGTCAGCAGCGGCGGCAGGTTGCGCAGCATTTTCGACAACAGGTGGTCGTGCAGGCGGTGTTCGGTCAGCGCCATCAGCAGTGCGTGCAAGGCGGCGATGGTGAACAGGCTGTAAGCCAGCAGCGAAACCAGCAGGTGCGCCTTGAATACCGGCATCTCGGTGTGCGACAGCGGATGCGCTTCCGGCAGCGCGGCGGCGATCAGCAGACACCCGGCGGCAGCCGGCAGCACCAGCATTTGCAGACTTTGCAGCGGGTAATGGAAGCTCGCCAGCCAATACACCAGCACGGTCAGCCAGGCGATCGCCAGGATGGCGTTGCCGATACCGAGATTGAGCGCCGCGCCGGCGAACAGCACCTGGAACAGCAGCCAGCCATGCAGCGCGAGCGGAAAAACAGTTACCGAACGGCCCCACGACGGCACGGTGGCCGCTTGCGGCGCCTTGGCCGGCATGAAGGAGCGGCGGAAATGCCAGCCGAGGATGGCGTACAGCAGGGCGACCAGCAGGTAGGGGAGGAAACCGGGCATTGATCAGGTAAACTGTAGGTTTTGGTTGGCAGCAGTTTACACCAATCTTTTGCGTAAGGGACTAGGGGCTAGAGGCTAGAGGCTAGGAGCCTTGTCTGGCGCCATGCGCCAGGAATTTGACTAGCCTCTAGTCCCTAGCCTCTAGCCTCTAGCCTCTAAAAAAGGAGCCATATGTTCGACAATCTGACCAACCGCCTTGCCGGCGTGATGAAAACCTTGCGCGGCCAGGCGCGTTTGAGCGAAACCAATATCCAGGACGCGCTGCGCGAAGTGCGCATGGCCTTGCTGGAAGCCGATGTGGCGCTGCCGGTGGTAAAGGACTTCATTGCCCATGTCAAGGAGCGCGCGCTCGGCCAGGAGGTGTTGACCAGCCTGACGCCGGGGCAGGCGGTGATCGGCGTGGTGCACCAGGAACTGACCAAGCTGATGGGCGAACACAATGCCGCCCTCAATTTCGCCGTCAGGCCGCCGGCGGTGATCCTGATGGCCGGTTTGCAAGGCGCCGGCAAGACCACCACCTGCGGCAAATTGGCCAAGTACCTGCGCGAACAGCTGAAGAAGAAGGTGCTGCTGACCAGCTGCGACGTGTATCGTCCCGCCGCGATGGAGCAATTGCACACCCTCGCCAAACAGTTGGAGATCGACTATTTCCCCGCCGCGGCGAGCGACCAGCCGGAACAGATCGCCCGCGCCGCGCTGGATTTCGCCGACAAGCATTTCCATGATGTATTGATCGTCGATACCGCCGGCCGGCTGGGCATCGACGAGGCGATGATGGACGAAATCAAGCGCCTCCATGCCGCGCTCGACCCCATCGAAACCCTGTTCGTGGTCGACGCGATGCAGGGGCAGGACGCCGTCAACGTCGCCCGCGCGTTTAACGACGCACTGCCGCTGACCGGTATCGTCCTCACCAAGCTGGACGGCGATTCGCGCGGCGGCGCGGCGCTGTCGGTGCGCCACGTCACCGGCAAGCCGATCAAGTTCGCCGGCGTCGGCGAAAAGCTCACCGGCCTGGAACCCTTCCATCCCGAGCGCATGGCTTCGCGCATCCTCGGCATGGGCGACGTGCTGTCGCTGATCGAGGAAGCGCACCGCGGCGTCGATCACGAGGAAGCGGCCAAGCTGGCGAAGAAACTCAAATCCGGCAAGAGCTTCGACCTGGAAGACTTCAAGAGCCAGATGCAGCAGATGAAGAAAATGGGCGGCCTGAACGCCTTGATGGACAAACTCCCGGCGCAACTGTCGCAAGCCGCCGCCGGGCAGCAGGTGGACGACAAGGCGATCAACCGCATCGAAGGCATCATCAATTCGATGACCCCCGCGGAACGGCGCAACCCGGCGCTTCTCAAGGCCTCGCGCAAACGCCGCATCGCCGCCGGTTCCGGGGTGCAGGTGCAGGAAGTCAACCGCCTGCTCGGCCAGTTCGAACAAATGCAGAAAATGATGAAAATGATGTCCAAGGGCGGCATGTCCAAGATGATGCGCGGCATGAAGGGCATGATGCCGGGGATGCACTAGATTCCTTGGGGGGTGGAAAAATCAACGCATTCGTAATCAGGCATTTGGCATTCCTCGAAATGACTGGGGTGCTGATGCGGATTTTCAGCTTTTCCCTGGTCAGCTGGCTGGGGCCGCAAAGCCCGTTCCTGTTCGTGTGGGCGTTTAATACCGTGGATGCCGTTATGCTTTCCTGGTGCGCCATCCTCAAGAAAGACAGCGCATACACACTGCTGAATGTCTTCTGGATCATGGTCGGGGTGGTAGGGATGCTCAGGGCGGGCAACATTATCTGATGCTTGTCGTCCCGGAGGCCGCATCGGTCGCTCGGCTAGCTGTTTAACGCTATGTTATCAATGAATTTCTCCAGCATCGCTATGCCGCATCAGCGGCGCTCACGAGAACTCACTGTAACTCACGATATTTAACTGGACAAGGTTGTCCCATTCTGCAAATATTGACAATTGTCTGGGTTCTTCCGGTGTGTTTAGGAGGAAGCAATACCAAGGCTGTAAAGGGCTAATCCGTTCGAAAGACGGACAACGCAAAGTTACCGGTCTACAGGGCGCAAGCCCCATGACGGCGGGATTGCCGGTTTTTGGAGTTTTCGATGTAATACGGCTCCCCCCGCTCTATGTGAATGATGGATTGCGGGAATATGAAGAAAATATCGCGTGCCGATATTCAGTATGGGGAGCCGCTTCCTTTCTCGGTTCATGACTCGGACGGGCGGTTGTTGCTCCGCAAGGGCCACGTCATCACCATTCCCGGCCACATCGAGCAACTGGTCCAACGCGGCGTCCTGATTGGCGACGCCGGTTCCGGCGAGAGCGCTGCCGCGCCGTCTTCATCCTCCGGCACCCGCAACAGCGCTCCTCCCCCGGTGAGCCAGCCGGTGTACGATCAGATGGACGGCCTGGTGCTCAATCTCAAGCACATTCTCACCACCGCGCTGAAATCTCCCGAACAGATCGACCTTCCTGCCCGCATCAAGAGTCTCGCCGGCAATCTCCAGGCGCTGTGCCAGGAAGACCTGGATAGTGCACTGGCCGCGCCCTACCTGGACATCCACAATCCTTATATTGTCGTGCACCAGATCATGGGCGCGATTCTCACCGAAATCATTGCCGGGCGGAAAGGAATGGGCGTCGGCGAGCGGCTGTCCTTGGTGGGCGCAGCGCTGACCCGCGATATTGGCCAGCTCGCCATTCAGAGCGAGCTCGACAAATGCAACGGCCCGCTGCCTCCCGCCCTCAGCCAGGCGATGCTGGAGCATCCCACCCGGGGGGCGGAAATATTGCGCCGCGCCGGTGTCGCCGACAACACTTGGCTGAGCGCCGTGGTGCAGCATCACGAACGCCTCGACGGCAGCGGCTATCCGCACCAGTTGCGGGAGACCGCGGTCTGTCTGGGCGCGCGGATACTGGCGATTGCCGATACCTACAGCGCCATGACCAAGCCCCGCTCTTACCGCAGCAAAGCTTTTCACCCGCAGAATGCCTTGCGCGACATTTACCTGAAAAAAGACTCGCACATGGACGGCGAACTGATCCAGTCCTTGATCAAGGAAATCGGCATGATGCCGCCGGGTACCATCGTCAGGCTGAAAAACGGCGAAATCGCCGTGGTCAAGAATCGTACCGCCAAAGCCGCGGAGACCACCGTATTCAGCGTCTACGATACCAAAGGAATGCCGCTGTTTTCCCCGATTCGCCGCGAAACAGCATCCCCCGAATTCGAGATCACCGGGATGGTGCCGTTCGCGGAATGCCGTTCCGCCGCCGTGACGATCAAGCGGTTATGGGTAAAGTGAATTATCCTAGCCTTTTTCTTTAGAATTATATTTTGGTGTCAAGGGACGAAAAAATGGAAACGAACCTTCCCGCAGCGGGGCCTGAGAAGAATCTTCCCACCAGTGGCACCATGGTTACGCGCGCCGATACCAAGGGCTACATTACCTATGCCAACGACGCGCTGGTCGAAACCAGCGGTTATACCCGCGAAGAGTTGGTCGGCAAGCATTTCAACACGCTCTACCATCCCGATATGCCGCCGGCGCTGCTCGACGGCATGAAACTTTCGTTAAAACAGGGATTGCCCTGGCACGGCATCGTCAAGAACCGCCGCAAGGCCGGTGGTCATTTCTGGTCGGACGCCCGGGTGGTGCTGATGCGCAAGAATGGCGCAACCGTCGGCTATATGTCGGTCAGCACCAAGCTGGGCGACAAGCTGACGCGCGAGGATGTCGCCAGGGCCGAAACGGCTATGCGCAAGCCCTCCTATATCGGCAGCGGCTGGAAAAAACTGCTGTCGGTCAAGAACGGCATGGCGATCGGGATTGTTTTCGTCACCTTGATGATGATCGCGGGCGGCGTGCTGGGTATTTCCGGTCTGAAGCTGTCCAACCACGCCATGCACACGCTTTATTACGAAGAAATGGAGGCGGTAAGCGCTATCGGCCGGATCAACTTCCTGATGGCGGATAACCGGGCGCAAATCGCGCTGGCATTGCATCACAATCCCGCCACCCACGCGCCCGGCGAATTCGATCATGACTTGTCGATGCATTTGGCCGCCATCGAGAAAAATCGCGGGGAAATCGATGGCTTATGGGAAGGCTACAGCAAGCTGCCGCGCTCCGGCGCGGAGCGCCAACTGTCCGACGAATACTGGCAGGCGCGCGTGCGCTATGTGGAGGACGGCCTCAAGCCGGCCAAGGCGGCATTGGAGCAGGGTGATTATCCGGCGGCGGAAAAGCTGCTGCTGAAAAACGTCAACCCCTTGTACCGCGAAGCCAACCGCAAAGTGGAGGGCTTGCTCAAGCATCTTTCCGCCAAGGCGGAAAACAACTTCCTCAGCGTTGCCGAACGCAACGAAAATATTTCGATCGTCGCCACCACCGGCGTCGCTTTCGGCATCCTGGCCGTGATGCTTTCGGGGTTTTTCTTCTTTCGCGGCACGGTGGCGCCCCTGGAAGACGCGATCACCGCGCTGGAGCGTATCACCGAAGGCAACCTGTCCGATACGGTAAATTCATCGGGATACGGCGAGCCAGGCCGGGTGATGGCCGCCGTGGCGGTCATGCAGATCAATTTGAAAGTCATGATGGACGAAATCCGCCAATCGTCCAACTCGATCCACGAGCAATGCCGCAACCTCAACCACACCATGATGAATCTCGCGGAGCATTCCGAGGAACAGCATGATCGGGTCTACCAGACGCTCGACAGCATTAACCGTTCGAGCAACGACCTGGGCAAGCTGGCGCGGGATGCCGAGGCGGTCGTGCACGTGGCCGAAAACTCGGAAAGCATGATCGAAGCGATTGTGGCGGAGTATTTCCCCAGCGCCGACGGCGGCACACGGCAAGCGTACACCGTGCCTCTGCCCGAAGGTCACGACAAGCCGCACGCCGATGCCGAATCAGATGTTCTCGAGGTGTCCGCTGTCGCCAAAGAGGCAAATGCCGCGCCGCTAGAATACCTCATTCCCAACGCCGTGATCCTGGGCAACCGCGAGGTTACCCAGATGTCGCGCGAACTGGCCGTGGCGGCCCGGGTCGAGGCGTTTTCCCTGGAGGAGGGGGTCTCCCAGATGAATCAGGTGGCCTCGCTGATCGTCGAAAACCGGGGAGAAGTCCAAGGTGCCTGGGCCACCTCGCAGCAGTTGGAAAAAACCGCCAACGAACTGGATAAGCTGGTCAAATATTTCGAATAAATGGCCGGGAGCGGCGGCGCCATCCGTGCGCTGGTACCGCTCGGGTTGGTACTTCGCAGCGTCGCCAGGAACGTATCTTGCTGCTTTGCGGGAAGGATAGATAACCCGCAGGGAGTTTCGCCGTGATCATTCAGCCAGGCAGCGCATCGACCGCTGTTAAAACCGCCGTCTCAGCGTTTTTATCGCCATCTCCTGCCGCCAGAGCGGCAAAAAATACCGACACGGTAACCATTTCCCCGGCGGCCCGGGATGCGCTGCTGGCATCGACAGTTGCTACCGCTGCCAATTCCACCGATGCCAGGCTCGCCGAGATCAAGGCCAAAGACGCCATGAGCAGATCGGCGGAAGACATGGATTACCTCTATGCTCACGACCCCAAGCTCGCTGCGATCAGTGACAAGCTGAGTAAAAATCCCGGCAGCCTGACCTCTGCGGAACTCGATTACCAGCAGAAAACCCTCGGCTTCGTCAATACCATGGCGTATCTCAGCCCCACCGAAAAAGGCTTGTATGACAAGGCCGTTGCCAGTGGGAACTTGCAAGCCGCCGCGGGCATCAACCAAATCGCGTTCATTCGAACCATGGGACATATGGCCGGCGGCGCCGACGGAACCACCTACGATCCGGTCAATACGGAAATCACGCCTGAAAATATCGAGAAATATTTTAGCCACTCCATCGTCGATCCCAGCGGAAAGGCCGAAACTCAATTTCAGGCTTTGATTCAGTATTTGCACAACAATCCGGCCAGTGCATAGCCCTAACCCCAGTTCCACAACGCTCAATATGGATGGTCAAAATGATACTTCCCCAGTTTCTTTCTTCCTACTATTCCAGCACTGCCGGCAACAGTTCCACGGACGTGTATGCGACAGTCGGCAAGATCATGCAGTCGCAAAATACCGGCGTTCCCAAGCTCAACGCGGCGCTGGCGAGCGACAACACCAAACTGTCCGGGCTGGGGAAGCTGATGAGCGCGTTGACGGCTTTCCAGTCGGTGGCCCAATCCCTTGCCGGTAGCGGCCTGTATGCCTCGGCGTCTTCTTCCGCCAAGGCGGTGCTGACGGCGACGACCTCGAGCAGTTCGGCCGCCGGTTCCTATGCGATCCAGGTCAAGCAGCTCGCGCACAGCCAGAATCTGCTGTCCAAGCTGCAAGTGAACCCGGATGCGGCGATCGGCAGCGGCGGCGCCACCCTGAGTTTCGATTTCGGCACTACCGAGGGAAATGTTTTCACGCCTAATGCTTCGGCAAAAACCGCTAAAGTAGTGGTCATCCCCAGCGGCAGCAACACCCTGCAAGGGATCGCCGCAGCGGTCAACGCGGCCAACATCGGGGTGACCGCCAAGGTAACCCATGGCGACGCGGGCTATGCGCTCACCCTGAGTTCGCCCAGCGGCAGCGCCAGCAGCCTGCGCATCGGCGTCAAGGGCGATGCGGCGCTGCAAAGCCTGTTGGCCTACGATCCGGCGGGAACGAAAAATTTGACCCAAACGGATGCCGCGCAAAATGCGGCACTGACTGTTGATGGCGTAGCGGTCAGCAGTTCCAGCAACATGCTGACCAATGCCGTGGCCGGCACCACCCTCAATCTCACCGCAACCGGAAGCGCCACCCTGGCCGTGACGCGCGATGCCAGCCAGTTTACCAAGAACGTCACCAACCTGGTCAGCACCTACAATGCGCTGAACGCCAGCCTGAAAGGCCTGCAACAGGGCGACCTGAAAAGCGAGGGCTCCGCCGCGCGCATCCAGAGCCAGTTGTCGCGCCTGTTTTTCGCCGCTTCCAGCGGCACGGTGGGAACGACCTACATCACGCCGGGGAGCATCGGGATTACCGTGCAGAAAAACGGCGACCTGGCCATCGACGCGGCCAAGCTGCAAAAAGCCCTCAGCGCGGCGCCCGATGGCGTCGCCAAGCTCTTCACCAACAGCGGCAAAGGAATTGCCGACAAACTGGTCAGCCAAATCCAGGGGCTGATCGGCCCGAACGGCAGCATCCAGAAAGAAGCGTTAACCATCAACAAGGACATCGCGGCGCTGAACGCGAAGAAAAATAGCCTGGCAAAAGTGCTGACGGCCCAGGCGAATGCGTTGGTCAAGCAATATTCAAGTAATGCCTCCGGCTCGGCGTCGTCGAGCCAGACCAGCGGGAAATCCACGTTGTTCGACATGCTCGGGTAATTTCGTCACTGACGGCGGAAGCGTCGGTACGATGTGTTTTCCCACCATTTCGTGTCATCCGCCAAATAGGATGGGTTCCCCATTTCTTGGTGCCTTCATGCCGTTGCGGTTCGTGAACTGCGGTTTTATTGCTGGTCATTTTGGTGTCAATTATTTGTTGGTATGGGAACCATACCCATGTAGTCTGTATGGAAATGGTAAGTATTGGTCGGCGTGAAATTTGTGAAGCGGCCATGGCGAATCGATAAGGTGCAGCGATTCGTCATGGCTGGAAAAATTGGGCGCGAGCAAAATTTTCTTGTTCGGCGAACCGCAAGCAACAATAAATTGGACCGGCTGAAACGCCGTCCGCACAAAAATACGGACAAGCGATATGCTGGGGAAAGAAACGCGCGCCGAGGACTGCTTTTGGCTGTTGGGCAGCCTGTGCAGCCTGTACCGCATCCCGTTCGACGCCGCGCTGGTGGCGAGCCAATTTCCGCCGCCCTACACCCTCGCCACTTTCCACCATGCCGCCCGCGCGCTCGGCTTCAAGACCGGGATGCGGCCCTTGCCGCAAGCAGGGTGGGCGCAGCAATCGTTTCCCTGTATCGCTTTCCTGAAAGGGGAATCGGGCGAAACCCCTGAAGTTGTCATCCCCATCCTCGTCGTCAAAAGCGACGGCGCGCAGCTCCTCTACTTCCGTGCCAACTCCCAGACTCCCGAAACCCTCGCCGTCGCCGACGCTGCCGCCCGCCTCGACCCCCAACTGATCCTGATTGCCCGCGAACAGGCAGGCGCCGACGGGCAACCCGAAGACATCGCCGGGTTCGAAAGCGAAAAGCCCAAGTTCGGCTTCCGCTGGTTCGTCCCAGAACTGCTCAAACACAAGAAAATCTGGCGCGAAGTTGTGCTCGCCTCGCTCGCCATCCAGTTGGTCGGCCTCGCCACCCCGGTGTTCACCCAGGTCATCATCGACAAGGTGGTCGTCCACCAGACCCAGAGCACCCTGATCGTGATCGGCGTCGCGCTGGCGATGTTCATGCTCTTCAGCAT
>Ga0208566_1000220_pt1 | contig 41339 bp, 46 predicted proteins | sample PL_2010_150m_FD_184159 | JGI IMG/M metagenome (GOLD analysis project Ga0208566, IMG submission 184159) | Freshwater microbial communities from Powell Lake, British Columbia, Canada to study Microbial Dark Matter (Phase II) - PL_2010_150m... | ecosystem: Environmental > Aquatic > Freshwater >...
CTGACGAAACACGGCGAGGCGCAAGACTCGCAAAAACATCTCACCCGTGCGGTTGACATACAGAAAGAGCATGCGACCAAAGATGTACGACAGGGTGACAACGGCGAGATACATGACCACCGACTGATCTAGCGCTCGGGTGTTCTTGGCACGAATTCCTGCATCAATTCCATGGCGCACGATGACTGGTGCTGCGAGTGCGCAACACGTAGTCACGATCACACATGCAAAACCCATGTACATCGTTTTGCGAAATGGCGCCGCCATTTTGAAAACGCGCCCGATGATGGTGCGTGCCTGTGCCCTGCTGAGGCGATCTTCGTCGGTGACTCCTCCTGCGTGCCACATGTCAGTTGGCTTCTTTCTTCGGCTGATCCATACTGGCTAGTACTTCGCGATATCGCGTATTAGTTGCAGCAAGTTGCTCATGAGTTCCGATTGCCGCAATGGTTCCTCCATCGAGCAATACGACTCTGTCGGCAAGCGCAATGGTGCCCGGTCTGTGGGCGATCACGATCGTGGTGCGTCCGCTCATTACCGTGCGCATAGCTTCTCGAATCTCACCTTCTTTGCTTGGGTCGACCGCGCTCGTTGCATCGTCGAGCACGAGCACTCGTGGGTCTGCAATGATGGCGCGAGCGATAGCGATACGTTGGCGCTGACCACCCGACAGTGAAAACCCACGCTCGCCAATCACCGTTTCGTACCCGTGTGGAAGCCCACCGATGAAGTCGTGAGCGCCTGCAAGTTTGGCGGCGCGCTCGAGGTCTTGTTGACCTGCAGACGGCTTTGCAAAAGCGATGTTATTGGCAACGGTGTCGTTAAACAGCACGGTGTCTTCAAATACCACGCCGATTTGCTGTCGCAAGTCACGCAACTTAAGTTTGCGCACATCGACACCATCGAGATAGACATGGCCAGAATCGGTGTCGTAAAACCTCAACAACAGTCGCGTTACTGTCGACTTGCCAGAACCTGTGGCACCGACGATTGCAATTGATTCGCCACCAGCGATATCAATAGTAAAATTGCGTAACACTGGCTGGTCTGCGCTGTAGCCAAACTGAACGTGGTCAAACTTGACTGCGCCAAGTGTCGTGGAACCCGCTGCGACGCTCGGCAATTGTTGTGGATTCACTGGGTCGGTGATGGTGGACTCAGTGCTCAACACTTCGTGAATACGCACAAGTGCCGCTGCTGCTCTTTGACCAAGGGCCACGATCATGCCGATATTGCGAAGCGGCCAGATCAGCAAGGTGAGATATACATTGAACGCAACGAGATCACCAATAGTTATTTGCCCACTCAATACACGGTGACCGCCCACACCCAGCACACCCACAAGACCAAGTGCTGGCAGCACATCAATAGCGGGCAAAAAACTGCTCCGTATCTTTGCCGCCTTCATTGTTTCGCCAAAAATGTCGTCGGCTTCTTTGCGTAGTTTGTCAAACTGCACTTGCTCGGCACCAAAACCCTTGATCACTCGCACGCCCGACACGCTCTCTTCAACCACGCTTGCCAATTGCGCCTGCTCGGCTTGCACAGCAATCGATGCTGGGTGAATCCGATTGCTAAACCTGCGAGCAGAGATATTCACAAACGGCAGCGGCACGAGTGCGACAAGTGCCAATACGGGGTCGGTATAAAACAGAATTGCCGTGACTGCAATGATCTGAATCACGTTGGACAGCGTGATAGGGATCATCACGATGAAGCCTTGAATCTGCATCAAGTCGCTCGATGCGCGACTCATCAACTGCCCAGTCTGGGCTTTGTCGTGATAACCAACGTTGAGACCAATCAGGTGAGCAAAGAGTCGTTCGCGCAATAGTGTTTCCGCCCAACGGCTTTCACGAAATGCCACATACCGACGCATTCCTGAAAGTACTCCCGTCAGTACTCCAAGACCCGCAATTATCAGAACCCACTTGAGCAATGGACCATCTCGCTCGATGCCCTGGTTGATTGCATTTTTGGTCATCTGTGGCACAGTGGTTTTGAAGCCTGCCCACGAAATACCGATTAGTGCACCGAGCAACAGGTTGCGGCGTTGGTCGCGCAACATTCCTCGCAGAAGTTTCCAACCTTCGCTGCGCTGACTTTGCTCAAACTCTTGACGCGTTGCTACTTCTGCATCGGTCTCGATAGTCGACACGTGTCGTGGTGCTAACTACGACGCGCTAGGCGAAAGGCTTTCGACAGCCTTCCAATAGTCAAGATCCGGGTCGAGTGGCAAAATCGCGAGCGACGACGTGGTGACACCATTTTTGAAATACTCGTTAATAACGTCGCGACAATGCGCTGCGCTTCCGTGCACAACAAGTTCATCCACAGCCTGATCAGGTATTGCGGCAAGTGCAGCCTTGCGGTCACCTGCTGTCCAGGCGTCCCACATGCCCTGCAACAACGGTGCGCGACCCATCCAACGATGGAAGTCGGCATAGACAGGCACGTTCATATATGCAGCAATTGCAAACTTGGCGCCTGCCATCACCGTTTCGGTGTTTTCGCTTGGACAAACAAAAATGCGCGCGGTGATTTCTTTTTCTACTCCGTTGGCTGCGCCATTTACTACAGCAGCGACTTTGCTCACGTCTTGTGCCGACAACCAATTGATAATCACGCCGTCTGCTTCGCGAGCACCAAGCTTGAGCATGCCTTCTCGAAGTGCCGCCACCAAGATTGTTGGCTTTTGCTCGGGCTTAATACTGAGACGAAAGCCATTGACCGAAAATGTGTCGTACTCTTTAGTGATTTTTTCACCGCTAAATGCATCGTGCATGAAACGCACAACGTCACGAACCTTCTTGTACGGATCAACAAACGGTACGCCGTTCCATTTTTCAACAATCACGTTGCTCGACGAACCAATACCGATTGCAAAACGTCCGGGTGCGGCATCGGCCATTGCAGCAACGCTTTGTGCAATGACTGGTGCGGTGCGTGTGTAGGCCGGCACAATTGCAGTGCCCAAACGAAGTCGTGGCTCCCATGCTGCGGCAAGTGCGAGTGGCGTAAACGCATCTGCACCATCGGTCTCGGCAGACCAAATATCGCTGTAACCCCAGTCGGCGAGTTGCGCAAGTTTGTCGCGCTGTGCATGCAGGTGTCCGGGTAGTGGGACAGTCATTCCGTTACGACGAATCATGTTGTTACTCTTTCCACATTCGGGCTATGCAACTCTGGCTTGCGGTAGCGAGCAGAGTTCCGTCTTCGGCAAACATATTTGCCGAACCATGACCGAACCCCCGCTCTACACCTTGTATCTGTATGTCTAACAAGACCCACTTGGTGGGCACGAGGCGAACAACGCGAAGCGTGTTATCAAGGCTGTTGCCACCGCCCCTCACGCCAAGAGCCTGACCTATCCCCATTGGCACGAAGTCACCAAGCACAGCAAGAGTTGCGGCATCCACATCAGTCAAAACGTCGGGGATATGGGCCCACATCACTGTCCGACCATTGTTTGGTTTGCCGTCAAGATGCTCGAGTTCGCGACCAATCACAAGGCGTTCCTCAAGACGATCATGAATCGTCCCATCTACCGGATGACGATGCTTGCGCGTTTCAATCTCATGTGGGCCTGGCACATCCGGCATGGGTATAAACAAATGTGCATGTTCAAATGTGCGCTCGCCGAGAGCGGCGTTGACAGTAAGAATCTCGCGCTCGCCAACATGACACACTGCGCGTGCCTGAGTGATCTGATGACCGACAACTGCAAGCGTGATGTCGATATGCATCACTTCGCCTAGTCGCGCATACGACAAATACTGGGCAGTCGACCAAACACAATGTCTGCCACTGAGTTGTTCCATCGCCGACACGGCCGAAGCCAAGCCTGCACCACCCCATAAAAACCCGCTGCCTGTGCACAGTCCAGGCTGCACAAGCATTGACCACGATCCAGAATTTTCTGTGTGGTTGCTGACCGGCTTAAGACCAAGGAATGTTGACGAATTCATGAGCAAAAACACACTAATAGAAAGCATGTTTTGATCTACTACTTTAGATACTTTAGAGTCCATGACTACAACAGATTCTCCGTGGTTGGGCGATGCAGTTTCACTCGTGGAGGCGTTCAGATCTAAAGATCGATCACCGATTGAAGAGTTGCAGGCCTCACTTGCCGCGATTGAACGCAGTGATTTAAATGCTTTTTCATTTCTCGACCCAGAGGGTGCGCTCGAACGAGCAAAGTTGGCCGACGTATCCAAACCGTTTGGTGGTGTGCCTCTTGGGATAAAGGAATTGGATGCTGTAAACGGTTGGCCGTACACCGAAGCATCCGTAGTTTTTGCAGATCGTAAAGCAACACACACTTCGGTGATGGTGCAGCGTGCAACAGAACTTGGCGGAGCAAACCACATCGGTTTGTGCACAGCAAGTGAGTTTGGTGGAGTCAACGTGACCCGAACTGTGCTCAACGGTGCAACACACAACCCGTGGATGCACGGGCGCACACCTGGCGGTTCATCTGGGGGCAGCGCTGCTGCAGTCGCTGGTGGTCTTATCACCATTGCAACCGGTGGTGACGGCGGTGGATCAATTCGAATTCCCGCTGGGTTCACTGGTCTCGTCGGATTAAAAGGAACTTTTGGCCGCATTCCGCGCGCACCCCATACCGAACTCGGAAACCTCACCGTCAATACAGGAGTGATGGCGCGAAGCATCCGCGACACTGCGCGCTGGTTTGATGTGTGTAACGGTCACGACTCTCGCGACCCACTGAGTTTGCAACGAGTCGATAATTGGGAAGCGCAACTGGGCACACATACAGATTCGCTGAGTGGCAAAACCGCAGTACTCGCACCCGATTGGGGTGGCGCGGTTGTGTCACCAGCCATGTGGACACAGCTTGAGGAATACGCGCAGCACTTATGCACCGCAACTGGACTTCGCATTATTACTATCGATACTTCGCTACCCCGCATTGGTGCTGCATGGTCAATAAGCGGAATGGTCGAGATACATACCCAACTCGCCGAGTTTTGGCCAGCATGTGCCGATGTGCTTACACCCGAAATGCGTTTTGGTGTTGAAGCAACGTTAGGAAAATACGGAACAGAGGCGCGTGCCAAGATTGAGTCACGACGTGCATTACTCAACCAGCGCATGGCCGAGATCTTTGACGCTGTTGATTTTGTGATTACCGCGAGCAACCCTGATGTTGCTTTTGATGCCGAAGGTCCGCTCCCTTCAATATTTGGTGGGGTGAAAGCCGGTGCGGGCAACAATGGCAAACTCACATTTCCTGCAAACATGCACGGCAATCCGGCACTAGCAGTGCCAGCCGGCTTAGTGGATGACTTGCCGGTGTCGTTGCAGATCAACGGCCGTCACTTTAGTGAGCAACTGTTGCTCGATCTTGGCCTTGCAATGGAGCGCTCTCGCCCATGGGCGCTCGTTGCCCCCAACTCACCGCTGTAAATACCTACTTGTTTGACAACAGAATTATTTGTCGCGCTCCGCAATTGCCTTAACAGTCTCGAGACCCCACAAAAATACTCCGGTCATCACAATAAAGAATATGACGCATCCAAAACCAAAAAGTGCACCTGTCGACATCGCGCTTACGCCTTTTCTTGTCCAGAAATCAAAAATGCGCCAAGTGCCAAAATCGATGGAACCCAAACACCGACGTAAATACCATCAAGTCGATGAAATTCGCCAGAGCCCTTGAAATACAAAAATACGCTCATGGCCAAACTTCCCGCTGCTGCCAACAGTGTTGTCGCCTTCAAAATCGTTTGTGGTTTCATGAGTTCCTCCTATTGCCTAGCATAGACCCCACTTGGCACTAAATCAATAACCGTTGAGAGCGCGTGATTACAAAAAAGTTTGTGCGGTTGTGTTAGGCAGCAAGCAGTGCGCGAGCAACAATGTCTGTGCAAAACGCGGTCAGAATTGCCAGATACATCAGGCCAGTTGCGGCCATCACGGCAGAATAACTGCGTTCTTTGAGTGCTGCGCGAGTCACAAGCGCGAGCACACCTGTGACAATGGCCGACGCCAACCAAAACCATCCCAGCACACCATTCCAGCCATCATCAACTGTTCCATTGAGCACGCTGATCATGCCAGTTGGCAATAACAGCGCGATTACTTCGAGCGGCCACAGGTAAATCACAGCATTAACAATTTCGTTGATGAGTTTGCGTGGCATTCCTGGCTGCACGAGATACCAGTGCCCAAGCAACATCGTGTCGCTGACCGCACCAAGAAACATTGTGCCTACGACGACTCTGATGAGAGATACTGCATAGTCCCCTGCACCACCATCGACAACAGCAGAAAAACCAGCGGCAACGATGCCAGCAACGCCCAACAACGGCGCAATGAGATCAAGCTGCGAACGCTTATTGCGAATAAGCACAAATGCTGCGACTGCAACAGCAACTGCAGATACTTCTCGTACCGGCTCGACGCCGTAGCGCAATCCAAATCCGCACGCGCCAGCGGCAAACACGCCGTAGGTGATGCGCAGCAACATTGCATACCCAAGACCTATTTCGTGACGGCGAGTGGTGAACCACAAGAACGCAAGTCCGCCAACGGCCCATTGCAAGAGCACGGTCGCGGCGTCGAGATGAATCATGGTGGTGTCTAAAACTTAGGCTTCAACCATGACAAGCGCATGGTTAACCGTGTTCATTGACACCGGACCAGCGTGTGTTGCCACAACGATATCTTCGAGCCGCATTCCCCACTTGCCCGCAATATAAATGCCGGGCTCGACACTGAATGCGTAACCAGGAGCGATTGGTAATGAGTTGCCACTGACCATGTATGGCTCTTCGTGTGCTTCCATACCAATGCCATGACCTGTGCGGTGTACAAAGTACTCACCAAAACCCGCAGCCTCAATAATGCGTCGTGACGCAGCATCAACGTCTTGACATGCTGCGCCGACAACACCCGCTGCCACTCCTGCAGCCTGCGAAGCAAACAGCACTTCATACGCCGCTGCCACATCGGCTGCTGGCTTGCCCGTATATACACAACGCGTGATGTCACTGCAATAGCCGTTCATCGTGCCACCAAAGTCGCACAACACAATCTCATTTTTCGCAATGACACGCGATCCCGCATGATGGTGTGGACTCGCAGCATTTTCACCGGCGGCCACAATTGCAAAGTTGACGACGTCATGACCTTCTGCAATTAATCGCGCCGAGATGTCGGCTGACACCTGGGCTTCGGTGCGACCAATAAGAGGAATCAAACCAGAATGCAGTTGAGTTGCAACTCGGTCGGCTGCTGCGCCTGCCGCCACAAGTGCCGCAATCTCGCTTGCGTCTTTGCTCATGCGCAATGCACCGACCACATCAACCGCACGCACAAAGTTTGCACCGGGTACGAGTGGTAACAACTCAACCAAAAATCTGGCCCACATTTGATCGCCAACCGCAATCGACTTTGCATCACCCAGCAACTTGGCAACAATTGCCACAGGGTTTTCGGTTTCTCCCCATGCAGTGATTGAAAACACACCTGGCTGCGGCGTTACACGCGCAACTTCAAGGCGTGGCACGACCATTGTCACTTCGCCACTTTGTGGAATCACCAACATGGTCAGACGCTCGAGTGGCATTGCAAAATAGCCCGATAGATACGGCAAGTCGTGCCCAACCGACAACAATGCAGCGTCGACATTCTGTGTAGCCATTGCGGCGCGTACTTTTGTAATACGTGCGGCGTAGTCGGATGTGTTTGCGATGGTCTGCGTCATGTCATTTCCACTTTATTGCCAATCCATGCACAACTAGGCATGAACAACTATTTGCGACTGCTCATGTGCATTTTTTGCGTGATAACTCGAACGAGTAAGCGGACTGGACTGCACATGTTGCATACCAAGTTGCTCGCCAAAAGCCTTGTAATGATCGAACTCTTTCGGATCCACCCAACGAGCAACAGGTAGATGATTGGTGGTTGGTCGCAAATACTGACCAATGGTGACAATCTGCACGCCAACACTTGCAAGATCAATCAGAGTTTCCTCTACTTCTTGGCAAGTCTCGCCCATGCCCACAATCATTCCCGACTTTGTAGTGAGACCCGCAGACCTACCACGTGACAGCACCGAAAGGCTGCGTGCATATCCAGCCGAGGGCCGCACTGCTCGCTGCAGTCTGACAACTGTCTCAATGTTGTGATTAAACACATCCGGACGTTCGGCAATCAATATCTCGAGTGCGTCAGTTCCTTTAACATCAGAAATAAGTGTCTCGACTTTTACGCCAAAGTTCAACGCACGAATTGCTCGCATGGTGTCAGCTACATGCTGCATTCCTCCATCAATCAAATCGTCACGAGCCACCATTGTCAGCACAGCAAATTCAAGTCCCATTCGCTGCACTGCTTCGGCCACGCGGCGCGGTTCGTCAGCATCGGGAAGCATTGGCTTTTGTGTATCGATTAAACAAAATCCACACGCCCGTGTACACCTATCGCCCAGCACCATAAATGTTGCGGTGCCGTCGTTCCAACACTCGCTCAAGTTTGGGCACCCTGCTTGTTCACACACGGTCACCAAATTGAGATCGCGAAGTGTGCGCTTTGTTTTTAACACTTCGTCGGTGTGTTGCACGTGTGGACGAATCCACTCTGGCTTACGCACCGAAATACTTAAGCCGTCTGTGACGCCCGCTTGTTCGAGTCGCTTGATCAAGCGCACTGGTTCTCCTGCGCCTTCGCCTCTCGAAAATGCAGAGAGATCTTGCGGGCTGTGCTTCCATGCCACATCAGCTCGCGTATTGTGTTGCGAGCCCCAACTCGATTGAGCCAATTGCGCAACGATGTCTGCGACATCGTTCATTGACACATCAATGCCCTCTTCCAACAATGACGTGACTGCATAGTCGGCAATACCGCACGGCACGATGTGCTCGCGCATAAATGCCATGTCGGTTGAGACATTGAGTGCGAAACCATGCATCGTGCGCCGTTCCGATGAGCCATTGCCAACCCTCACGCCGATTGCACAAATCTTTCGGGCAATTTTTGTATCCGGATCTATCCAAACACCGGGAAACTCGCCCATTCGACCAGCATTGTGCACGCCAAGTTGGGACAATGAATCGATAATCAACTGCTCAACGTCACTGATATAAGAGCGAGTATCGGCAGGGCCACCGATGCCGTGCTTAGCACGCAAACTCAATATTGGATAGCCAACCAACTGGCCAGGTCCGTGATACGTAATGTCCCCGCCCCGTTGCACTTGCACCAGATCCGCACCGACATCCGTTGGCTCGCAGCGCAGATTATTGGCCAAGTCGGCGGTGTGTCCGTAGGTAAAAACATGTGGGTGCTCAAGTAACAACAAGTGTTGATCCACGCCGTGCTCAAATAATCCACATTGCAAGGCAAGTGCCTCACGGTATGGCACACGACCAATCCACCTGACATGAAGTGGCAATGGCGAGTTACTCATGGCTTTTCGTCCGCTCTTAGAGTTCGGCTGACCAATCCTGCGATTCAAGTATTTGTTTGATACGTGCCAAGAATCGACCAGAATATGCACCGTCAAATGCGCGATGATCCCACGACATTGACAAGTTGCCAACAGGATGTATCGCAATGCTTTCACTTCCGTCTGCCGCTGTAACCACAACTGGCTTTCGTACGATCGCATCTGTCGACAAGATTGCAACTTGTGGCTGATTGATAATTGGCATAGTCAGTACCGAACCAGCAGAGCCATTATTTGAAATCGTAAACGTGCCACCCTGAATTTCGTCTGGTGACAATTTACGATTGCGCGCACGCGACGCAAGATCGTTGATTTCCCGAGCAATTGCCCTAATTCGTTTGCCGTCCGCATTTCGCACCACCGGCACAAGCAACCCTGTGTAGTCAAGATCAACTGCAATGCCAAGGTCGACATAGTCATGGATAATTAGATTGTCGCCATCAATGGATGCATTGAGATGCGGAAACTCGCGAAGTGCATCAACAACTGCACGCGAAATAAACGGAAGATAGGTGAGGCTAAAACCCTCACCCGCTTTCCATGAATCTTTAATCGCAGTGCGTGCTCGGTCAACATTTGCGTAGTCAACCTCGACGACGCTAAATGCATGTGGGCTTGTGCTCTTCGACATGATCATGTGCGAACCAGTGAGCTTGCGGATCTTTGAAAGTGCTACAACTTGCTCGCGATCACCCGACACGACAGCAGGACGTGCAACTGGTGCTGGCGCAGCAACTACTGGTGTTGCTTTAAGCCCACTGCGGTCAATGTGATCAAGCACATCTTCGCGAGTAATTCTTGCGCCAGGACCACTTCCGACAAGCGCATTCACATCGATACCGTGCTCCGCGACCAATCTGCGTACGACAGGTGACAGCAATTTGTTGGAGTTTGCAACTGGCGCAGGAGCAGGAGCAGCAACTGGCGCTGGTGCAGGAGCAGCAACTGGCGCTGGTGCAGGAGCAGCAACTGGCGCTGGTGCAGGAGCAGCAACTGGTGCAGGAGCAGCGCCAGCAACTCCGACAACCGCAATCACTGTTCCAACAGGCACAGTTTCACCTTCTTCGACTCGAATCTCAGTCAGAGTTCCAGAAATCGGTGATGGCACTTCTGTATCTACCTTGTCAGTAGATACTTCAAACAATGGCTCGTCAGCAGCGACCGTGTCGCCAACTTTTTTAAACCATTTGGTGATAGTTCCCTCGGTGACCGTTTCTCCAAGTTGTGGAAGTGTGATGTCAGCCATGGTTCTCCTGTAATAGCGTGTGATTTTTCTTAAGCATTGATGCTGCGACCAGTCAACGACATCACAGTTTCACCAAATAACTCCGACAATGAAGGATGCGGCATGATGAATTCAGAGATTTCTTCCACTGTTGCTTCCCAGTTGACCGCCAAGTAACCACCCGATAACTGTTCGGTAACCCACGGACCAACCATGTGCACGCCGAGCACTTGGCCTGCCGTACCATCTGCGTTTTTCTTAGCAATGATTTTTACAAGTCCCTCAGCTTCACCGATGATCATCGCGCGGCTATTTGCTCGAAATTGATGCTTGGCAACCACAACATCGTGCCCCTTTGCCCGCGCCTCTTCTTCGGACGGGCCAGACCACGCAACTTCAGGGTGACAATAAATTGCCCATGGCACTCTGTCATACATCACGGGATACACCTTTTCGCCGCGCATGTGCTTGATTGCCACAATCGCTTCGGCATAAGCAACGTGCGCCAGTTGCGGAGTGTTGATGAGGTCTCCAACCGCATACACACCTGGTTCACCCGTCAAACAAAACCCGTCGACATCGACAAACCCACGATCAGTAACTTTTACTGCAGTACCGGTCAACCCAAGGTGATCAGTGAACGGTTTGCGACCAACCGACACGATGACTGCGTCAACATCGAGTCGCTCGCCTTCACCAAACAACACCGTGGTGCCGCCACTAGTCGTTGGTTCGTGACCATTAACTTTGACACCAGTACGAATATCGATGTTCTTCTTCTTGAAACTCTTGACAACAACAGCAGCAACATCAGGGTCAAGACCAGGAAGGATCTTTGGCAGACCTTCAAGGATCGTCACCGTTGCACCGAGGTCGGCAAATGTGGATGCGAACTCACAACCAATTGCACCGCCACCAATGACGGCAATGCGAGCCGGAATTTTGTCAAGCATCAGCACTTCGTCTGATGTCATGATTGGTCCACCAGCGCTAAAACCAGGGATCGTTCGCGGCACTGAACCGGCCGCTAACACAATGTTGCGACCTTGTAATTCTTGAGTACCACCAGACGACAACTGCACACTCACCGTGCGGTTTGCACCAAGTGAACCAGTGCCAAGAATGTACGTAACTTTCTTTGACTTGGTGAGTCCAGTGAGTCCCTTAACAAGCGTATTAACGATTGTTTGTTTGCGCTTTTGTGCAACACCAAAGTCAACTCCAGTTGCGGTGGCATTGATGCCAAAATCCGCAGCGTGCATCACGTGTCTGTTGACTGCAGCAGTTTCCAAAAAGGCTTTGGCCGGAATACAACCGCGGTTCAAACATGTACCGCCAATCGTGTCGCGTTCGATCAACGCAACGTTGAGACCTGCCGACGCGCCATAAAAAGCAGCGGCGTAGCCACCTGGGCCACCACCAATGACCACGAGATCAAATTGCTCGACCGTACTCACCACCTCCAACGAATCGTCATTGTTAACGATAACGCTTGAGCATCAGGGCGCTGTCGCCCATTGTCGTTGCTCACCTGCACGAATATAGGCAACGGTGCGCGTGCCTTCAGACACAGGGAATGCAACGGTACACGTAAGCGTTTCGGCAAGTTTTGTGAGTGTGCATTCGGTACCCGCGCCAACTGGCAACATCACCGGGTCAGACACTTCGCCCGCTGCAAGCATCTTCCATCCATCCATCGCTTGAGCCTCTGCAACCCCCACCATCGTCACGTCCACCAAAGTTTGATCTGCAGTGTCACGCAATGCGGTCACACTCACAGTCATATCGCCAAGCGTCACCGAATCACCCAATGCAAGCAGCTGCACTTCAACTGGTTTCTGTGACGTTTGAAACAACTTTGCGGTGCCCGCAATCAGAATCACTACGCCACATATCAGCGCCCACAAAATCAATTTACGAGTACTCATACTCCAACAAGCCTAGATCAGCGCGCCTTTGTTTGTTTGAGTACTATCAGTCACATGCGAGTATCGATCAAAGCAGTGTTGATAGGCATTCTTGCTCTTACCGCCATTTCATGCGGAGCCGATACGACCACTCAGACAACTGATTCGGTGAGTCAATCGCAATCAACATCAACAGCAACATCAACGACTGATTTCAATGCGACCCTTGTTGGCGGTGGCGAAATCAATTTGCAATCCGAATTACAGAAGTCTCCTGTTGCACTGTGGTTTTGGGCGCCTGGTTGAACCACGTGCAACTATGAAGCACCCTCGGTCGAGGTGGCAAACAAACAACTTGCAGGCAAAGTACACATCATTGGTGTGGCATGGAATGGATCAGAACAATCAATGCAGGAGTTCGTCACCAAGCACCAACTCACATTTGCAAACATCAAAGATAATGATGGTCTAATTTTTGCGCAGTTCGAAGTGCCTTATCAACCAGCTTGGGTGTTTATCCGACAAGATGGAACATCCGAAACAAATGTGGGTGCAATGGACGAAGTAACCTTGACGGCGATGCTCAATAAGTTGGGGGGATCCTGATGGGTCTGAAAAATATGATGAAGGCGGCCAACAAAGGCATTAGAGAGTTGGATGCCGAACGTCTCGTCGACAAATTCATCGACCTCAATCTGACACCGCTCGGAGAAGTTGTTGTCCGCACCAAGGTCAAAGTGTGTGGCGAAGTGAAGCGCATGACGATGAAACCAAGGTCTGGTATCCCATCAATGGAAATTGTGATCAACGATGGGACAGGTCAGGTCACTGTTATTTTCAGTGGTCGTCGCCACATCGCCGGCATCGAACACGGTGGATGCATCGCAGTTGAAGGTGTTGCGTATCAGGAACGCAACAACACAGTGTTTTTAAACCCTGTCTACACGCTGCTGCCGCACGGAGCAGAATAAAATTTCGGTTGTGACGGCTAACTAGCCAACCAATATTTTTTGCACTGCGGCTTCGGCGTCTTCAGAGATCAGCGCCATTACTTCGTCGCCCACGCGCAACACCGTTGCTTTGTCGGGCACCATCACGCGCTCGTCGCGCACAATTGCAACAACAGTTGCGCTGCGTGGAAACTGCAATTCTGAAAGTGCTTTATCTTTGGCGGGTGATGACTCTGCCAATGTGACCTCAACGAGTTCTGCTTTGCCACCCTTAAGTTGCATCAAGCGCACAAATGCTCCGACAGTCACTGCTTCTTGCACCAGGCTCGTGATGAGGTGTGGCGTCGACACCGAAACATCTACGCCCCACATGTCATTAAACATCCAATAGTTGTTTGGGTTGTTGACGCGAGCAACCACGCGTGGCACGCCGAACTCTTGCTTTGCCAAGAGCGATACCACAAGGTTGTCTTCGTCGTCACCAGTTACAGACGCAACAACATCAGCAAGTGTTACTCCGGCCGCTGCAAGCACTGTCACATCGCATGCATCGCCTTGATGCCACTTGACTCCAGTTGTTGTGCTCGACTGCCCATACTCGCGCACGACTGCGCGATCGCTTTCGATAATTGTTACTTCATGTCCAGATTCAAAAAGTTGTTGTGCAGTAAACCTGCCAACACTGCCCCCACCCGCAATGACCACTTTCATGTTCAGTGACCCTTTCCGTTTGGTGCTGATGCAAGGCTTGCATCAAATTGGCTCAGCGAAGCAATCTCTGATGCGACATACACAACATCACCTTCTTGAACAATGGTGTCAGCATTTGGAATCATTGCCGAGCCGAGTCTGCGCACAGCAACAACACGGGCTGATGCTGTTCCAATAGTTGTAACTCGTTGGCCTATCAAATGTTTTGGCATCTCTCGCTCAACAAGCACGACCGAAGCACTCGGGTCTGTCCATTCAACCGCTGGCAATTCTGGCAAGATGCGTCGCAAAATGCGCTCTGACGTCCACTTAACTGTCGCAACGGTCGCGATACCAAGTCGCTCATAAATTTCGGCGCGCTTCGGATCATAGATGCGCGCCACTACTCGCTCAATCCCAAACTCTTCGCGAGCAACGCGGGCGATCAAAATATTTGAGTTGTCACCATTGGTTACTGACGCGAGCGCACCAGCTCGTTCGATGCCAGCCTCAATGAGCACATCACGATCAAAACCAATTCCGGTGATCTTCTGACCAGTGAACGATTCGCCGAGCCGCGAAAACGCTTCAGGTTTACGATCAATAACGGCCACCGTATGACCAGCAGCGGTGAGCTCTCGACCCAAAGTCGAGCCAACCCGCCCGCATCCAACTATGACTACATGCACTTCGGTCTCCTAGTTTCCTTGACAGTCAAACAGCGTAGGCGAATTACTCGCTGCTAGAGGCTCCCGTGTGGCAGGCTTCATATCGCTTATGGCTACATCTACCAAATCCAGTGCGATAAAGCGGTTCCTCATCGGTAAACCGATCCCCACATCCGAAGACGCCCATCAACGCCTGAGCAAGAAAGTTGCTCTTCCAGTTTTTGCAAGTGACGCAATCTCCTCTACTGCATATGCAACCGAGGAAATCCTGATCGTCTTTTTGTCGCTAGGCGCAGTGGGAATGGCTGCCTATTCAATGCTTGTTCCTATTTCGCTGATTGTCATTGCGCTACTAACAATCGTGGTGATCAGTTATCGACAAACTATTTTTGCTTACCCAAACGGCGGCGGCTCATACATCGTTTCAAAGGAAAATCTCGGCGAATACCCCGGTCTGGTCGCCGGTGCCTCACTACTTATTGATTATGTATTGACCGTCTGCGTATCGGTAGCAGGTGGAGTTGCGGCGATTATTTCGGCATTCAACGGCCTTGCTCCTCACCGTGTTCAGATCTGCATCGGCTTTGTGCTTTTGATGATGGTCGCCAACCTACGTGGGCTGAAAGAGTCGGGTGCACTATTTGCTCCACCGACCTACCTCTACGTGCTTTCCTTGATCGCCCTGATTGTTGTTGGCCTTTACAGAGTCTTTGTGCAGCATCTTCCACCGATCGAACACAGCGGCGAGGCACAACATCTTTTGGAGATGCAGGGATCCGTCACTGCTTTCTATTTTCTCAAAGCGTTTTCGTCTGGTGCAGTCGCTCTCACTGGCGTTGAAGCAGTTTCTAATGGTGTACCTGCATTCAAAAAGCCAGAGTCACGCAATGCAAGTACCACACTGATCTGGATGGCAGTGATTCTCGGATCTTGCTTCTTTGGACTCAGCATCTTGGCCCAACACCTTCAACCAGTAAAAGATCATGAGGGCAAAATTCCCAACACCGTTCTCGCACAGTTGGCCGAACAGGTGTATGGCGGACGAAATATTTTCTTCTATGTCACACAGTTTGCGACTTTTGCGATTTTAATTCTGGCGGCAAACACCTCGTATGCAGACTTTCCACGACTTTCTTCGCTTATCGCCAAAGACAACTACCTGCCCCGCCAGTTTTCCAATCGCGGAGATCGTTTGGTTTTTTCGAACGGCGTAATCTTTCTCAGTTTCGCATCCATTGGATTGCTAGTCGCATTCAAAGGGCAGATCAGCGCACTGATTCCCTTGTATGCAGTTGGTGTATTCACGGGTTTCACGCTCAGCCAAGCAGGAATGGTTGTCCATCACTACAAGCATCGTGAAGCCAAGTGGAAAGTCCACATGGCGATCAACGCGGTTGGATCAGTCACCACATTTTTCGTTGCAGGCATTTTCGTTGTTGTCAAATTTACCGACGGCGCATGGATTCCTGCAATCTTGATTCCGATCATGATGATTGGATTTAAAGGTATTAATCGTCACTACACCCGCGTCAGATCATTCTTGCTTCCAAGCGACGACTACGTTGCCCCATTCCACACACACTTCGTCATCGTCCTTGTCGGGTCCGTTAATCAAGGCACGATGCAAGCAGTTCGCTATGCACAAAGCCTGCGCCCAGACCGACTCATTGCGATCTCAGTCATTGAGCACGCAGAAGACCGCCAAAAGATTGACGAGGCTTGGATTAAGTACAACTTGTCGGACGTCGAACTGCAGACAATTACTTCTGAATATCGCGATCTCACCGAGCCGATCCTCATTCGAATTAACGAACTAGATGCCGAATACGACGATGACCTGATTACGGTCATCATCCCCGAGTTTGTTACCAGCGTGCGATCCCAATGGCTCCACAATCAATCGGCGCTTGCAATTAAGGCCCGTTTGTTGTTTAGGCCAAATACAGTTGTCACATCGGTGCCTATCGTCATTCCTTAAATTTTTGCGTAGTCTGACTACATGAAAATTGTGATCTCTGGAGCCAGTGGGCTCATCGGCAAAAGTCTCGTCTCACAACTGCAACAGCACGGCCATGACGTTGTGCGACTTGTTCGTCGCGCCGCCGTCACTGGTGAAATAATGTGGAACCCAAAGGCCGGTGAACTCAGTGCATCTGCTCTCGAAGGGACCGATGCTGTTATTCATCTTTCTGGTGCCGGCATCGGTGACAAGCGATGGACAGCGTCGTATAAGCGCGAGATTTTGGAGAGTCGCACTATCACCACCAATTTGCTCGCAACCACAATTGCCAGCATGAACCAAAAACCCTCAGTGTTTTTGTCGGGTTCGGCAATAGGCATTTACGGCCCGCGTGGCGAAGAGCAACTCACCGAGGTCAGCACCCATGGCACAAGTTTTCTTGCCGACGTTTGCGAGCAATGGGAGCATGAGGCAAAGCCTGCATTCGATGCTGGAGTTCGTACCGTATTGTTGCGCACCGGCATTGTGCTCACCCCGCAGGGTGGTGCGCTCAAAAAGCAACTGCCCTTATTTCAACTTGGTCTGGGCGGCAAGTTTGGCAATGGCAAGCAGTGGCAGAGTTGGATCTCGATTGATGACGAAGTCGGTGCAATCGAACACCTGCTGACTGCCAACGTAAGAGGCGCTGTCAACCTCACTGCGCCAAACCCGGTAACGAATGCCGAGTTCACGAGCACGCTCGCACGAGTTGTCAAGCGCCCAGCCTTTCTTCCAATCCCGCCGTTTGCACCGAAAGCAATACTTGGCGGAGAGCTTGCTGATGCATTGCTATTTACAGGACAACGAGTTATCCCTGTGGCGCTCAATGCCAGCGGTTACCAATTCGTGCATCCAACACTTGAAGTGGCCTTGCGCGCGTTGCTCAAAAAATAAACTAGGCACATGTTGCTCCCCGCTCAGGTCGATGTCGTTGTCATCGGCGCTGGTCTGTCTGGTCTGGCTGCTGCACGACAGATTCAACAGAGTGGATTGAGTGTTGTGATTGTCGAATCTTCGGATGCGGTCGGTGGACGTGTGCGCACCGACAACGTAGATGGGTTTTTGCTCGATCGCGGATTCCAAGTCTTGCTCACTGCGTATCCAGAACTCGCTACACAAGTCGACATGAATGCGCTCGACCTGCAAGCGTTCGACCCCGGTGCATTCGTCTGGATCCAGTCAAAAAATGGTGGTCTTGGAAAAGGCCATGTTGTTTCCGATCCGTTTCGTAAGCCTTCGACACTTTTTGCAACGACTTTTGCACCGATTGGCTCGATGATCGACAAATTGCGCATCGTATTGTTGCGCCTGCGTGTATTGCGCGGCGCGGCTCCCAAATTATTGCGCAACAACGACATGTCAACACTCGATGCGCTTCGCAGCGCAGGTTTCTCGCACCGCATGATCGAGACATTTTTCAGACCACTCTTCGGTGGTGTCCAACTGGACCCACAATTAGCCACTTCGCGACGCATGTTCGACATCATTTTTCGCTCCCTGAGTGAAGGTCAAAGTGTGTTGCCAGCCCGCGGCATGCAAACACTCCCCGAACAACTCAGTAAGCGACTTGCAGACAACACAGTGCGTCTCAACTCACCTGTGGAGTCGCTTAACGGAACAACAGTGGTTTTGTGCAATGGTGAGTGCATTGCAGCACGCGCTGTTGTGGTCGCTACGGATGGCCCAACTGCTTCGACTCTGCTGGGTTTACCAGCCGTACAGTCACGCACAGCGGGTTGCGTCTACTTTTCTGCCGACACTCCGCCGAATGACAAAAAGTACGTCATTCTTGATGGCTCCGGAAAAGGCCCCGTGCTTAATGTCGCAATTATTAGCAATGTTGCTCCGTCATATGCTCCGCCGGGCAAACACCTCATTGCGGCAGCGCTACCTGGCGTGATCACAGGCGACCTCGAGCAACTCGCTCGGCAACAATTACGCGAGTGGTGGGGACCGCAAGTCGATGCTTGGAAACATTTGCGGACTTACAGGATCAGCCACGGAGGACCAGTGCAATCGGCACCATTCTCGCCAAAGCAGCGAGTATCTCTTGGCAATGGCCGATTTGTATGCGGTGATCACCGTGATACCGGCTCCATCCAAGGCGCTTTGTATTCGGGTAGGCGATGTGGCGAGGCTGTGGTTCGTTCGCTCGCCTAGCCTGAATCAATGACTCACGACACAAAAACCAAAATAGTTTCAGTTGAGCGCTTTGTACCAGCAGCCCCTGGACTCATTTTTGAAGTTCTTGCAGACCCACGTCAACATTCAAAGATTGATGGATCAGGCAGTGTTAGATCCGCACAGGTTTCTGCTCCACCACGTTTATCACTCGGTGCAAAGTTTGCGATGGATATGAAGATCGGTGTTCCGTACAAGATGACCAACACCGTTGTTGAATTTGAAGAAAATCAACGCATTGCTTGGCAGCACTTTGGTGGTCACATTTGGCGCTACATCCTTGAACCTATCGATGGCGGCACAAAAGTTGTTGAGCAATTTGATTACAACGGAAGCAAGTCAATTCTGATTCTCAAGCTCAGGGGTTCAATGAAAAGCAATGAGAAGTTCATGACTAAAACTCTTGAAAATATTGAAAAATATTTCACCGCATAGCTATGACCATTTCACTTCCACAGGGATTCCGTACTCACATTGCAAATTTGGGCATCAAAGACTCAACGGATGACTTCACACTTGTCATAGCCGACACCACATGTGCAGCTGCAGGTGTCTTTACACAAAGCCGATTTGCTGGTCCAAGCGTGCTGGTAAGTCGCGAGCACATTGCCAATCTTTCAGCTCGCGCTGTTGTCGTGATTTCAAAAAATGCCAATGTTGCGACTGGCGCAGAAGGTATGAGCAACGCCCGCGAGGTTGTTGCCGGTGTCGCAACCGCGCTTGCTTGTGATCCAACCGATGTGCTCATTGCTTCTACGGGAGTTATTGGTCGCCAATACCCAATGACCCAAGTTCGAAGCGGACTGAACTCAATCCCTGAACAATTCACTGCCACTTCCGCCGAAGCAGTGGCAAAGGGAATCATGACGACAGACACCGTGCACAAAGTTGCAGAAGCAACAATCAGCGGCTCGAGTGCACGAGTTGTTGGCGTTGCAAAGGGTGTTGGCATGATTGAGCCAAACATGGCGACGTTGATCACCATGATTTTTACCGACGCACTCATTGCGCCAGCCGATCTCGACCGTGTGTTTCGCAAAGTCATCGACCAAACATTCAATTGTGTTTCGGTAGATACCGATACTTCTACGAGCGATACGGCAATTGTGATGGCGAGCGGTGCCGCTGGCGTCGTTGACCTTGTCGCATTCGAGCAGGCGTTGTACGAAGTTGCGCTGTCACTCACCAAACAAGTAGCGCGAGACGGCGAAGGTGCCGAAAAACTCATTGAGGTTCACGTTGATACTGCGAAAGATCGCGATCAGGCCAAAACAGTTGCCAAGGCGATCGTTAACTCTCCCCTTGTAAAGACTGCGGTGCACGGCGCAGACCCAAATTGGGGTCGTGTAGCAATGGCTGTTGGCAAGTGCAGTCAATATCTAGATATCAATCAAGACAATGTGGTGATTCGGTTTGGCTCGCAAGAGGTGTATCCCACCCAAGTTGATGCCGAAGGTCTTGCCAACTTGAGCAACTACATGCGTGGAAAAGATGTGCGCATTCATGTCAGCCTGGCTACCGGCACGAGCGATGCAACTGTGTGGGGCTGCGATCTCACCGATGGCTATGTGCGCATCAACGCCGACTACACCACCTGATATTTACGCGCTTGCGCGCCAGATCACTTAGGTGTCATGCGAATGCCACCGTCGACACGAATTGTCTCGGCATTCATATAACTATTGGTGATGCATTCGACCACCATGCTTGCGAGTTCTTCTGGGTAACCAAGTCGCTGCGGAAAGAGCACACCCTTTTGCAGGTTTTGCTTAAACTGTTCGCTGTTTTCGCCCTGACCATAAATCGGTGTGTCAATAAGACCTGGTGCAACGGTGTTCACACGAATGCCGATGGCCGAAAGGTCACGAGCGATTGGCAACGTCATGCCAACAACGCCACCCTTCGACGCGGAGTACGAAGCCTGACCGATCTGTCCATCAAATGCAGCAACCGATGCCATGTTGCAGATTGAGCCGCGCTCACCATTTTCGAGTGGCTCGTTTGTGCTCATTGCAGTACCAATGATGCGAATGCAATCAAATGTGCCCACCAAGTTGATCGCCACAACTTTTTTGAATGCATCCAAGTTGGCAGCCGACTCGTATGAGCCATCTTTACCCACGGTGCGCTGTGCCCAACCAATGCCAGCAGAGTTGACAAGTGCGCGAATTGGCCCCATCGACTTTGCCATCTCGGCTGCATTGATGATGTCTTGCGTGTTCGTCACGTCAACTTTGCAATATGCTCCGCCGACTTCCTTTGCCAGTGCCTGACCCTTTTCTTCTTGAATGTCGGCGATAACAACTTTGGCACCACGCTTGGCAAGCAAGCGAACGCATGCCTCACCAATTCCTGATGCTCCACCTGTGACTATTGCGCTTGCTCCGTTGAGTTCCATGAGGTGCAACACTACGCAAAGACTCCCGTTTCAGCCAAGCCGAAGGTTTGGCTGATCTCGTAGACGCTGTCTACTTGGCAAAACCGAGTGACGCAGCCACGGCCAGCGCATCAACATGCTCATTCATTGGCTCGCCATTATGCGCCTTGACCCAACTAAACGTGACATCACCTCGATTGTTGACAGCCTCAATTAATGGCTCCCAAATATCGCGATTGGCTACCGGCTGACGCTGCGAATTTTTCCAACCACGTTTTTGCCAACCAACCCACCACGAGTCTCGAAAACAATGAACCACATATGTACTGTCCGAACGAATCTCGATTGGTCCAGGATGATCGGCGTGCGCGCGAAGCGCTTGTAGAGCGGCCATTAATTCCATCCGTTGATTTGTGGTGTGAGATTCGCCACCAGTCTCTGACGGCTCACCAGTTGGATACGTTGCCCACGCCCAGCCACCAGGGCCTGGGTTTCCCGAGCATGCTCCATCCGTGTAGATAATGTTCATCCCATAGATACTTGCTTATTCTCCCCTGTTCGGTGGGTACCCACGAGTAGTTCTGCGAGAATGTATCAATGATCTTTGACGGTTCGATGCACCAACTTCCCGATACCGACCCGGGTGAAACTGCAGAGTGGCTCGATTCGCTCGATGCAGTTGTTGATGTACAGGGCAAAACACGAGCCAGATATTTGTTGTCGAGGTTGCTTGAGCGTGCCACAGCATCACAAGTCAGTTTTCCTGCAACTGTTTCGACTCCGTACGTCAACAGCATTCCCCGCGAACAAGAGCCGTGGTTTCCCGGCGATGAACACATTGAGCGCCGCATCCGTGCATATATTCGATGGAATGCTGCCGTCATGGTGGTGCGTGCCAACACCAATGCCGAGGGAATCGGCGGTCACCTCTCTACATTTGCATCGTCTGCAAGTTTGTACGAAGTTGGTTTTAACCACTTCTTTCGCGGCAAAGACAGCGGCACACCCGGCGATCATATTTATTTTCAGGGTCACGCGGCACCGGGTGTTTATGCGCGTGCATTTCTTGAGCGACGCCTCGACGAAGACGACCTCGATCACTTTCGACGCGAAATCGGACGCAATGGCCAAGGACTTTCGAGCTACCCACACCCACGACTCATGCCAGAGTTTTGGGAATTTCCGACTGTCTCAATGGGTCTCGGACCACTCACCGCCCTCTATCACGCGCGGTTTAATCGCTACCTGCAAAACCGCCAACTCGACGACACATCCAACAGCCGCGTGTGGGCATTTCTTGGTGACGGCGAATGCGACGAGCCGGAAACACTTGGATCAATTTCGCTTGCCGCGCGCGAGCACCTCGACAATCTCACGTTTGTGGTCAATTGCAACTTGCAACGTCTCGATGGCCCGGTCCGGGGTAACGGAAAAATTATTCAAGAACTTGAAGCAGTATTTCGTGGTGCGGGCTGGAACGTAATCAAAGTTATTTGGGGCTCAAAGTGGGACGAGTTAATAGCGCGTGATACGACAGGTGTGCTGCTCAACAAGATGAATAACACTGTCGATGGCGAGTTTCAGCGCTACATCGTTGAAGATGGAAACTACATTCGCGAAAACTTCTTCGGACCAGACCCACGCTTGCGAGAAATGGTCTCGCACTTAAGCGACGAAGAACTCGAGATGCTTCCTCGTGGCGGACACGACTACCGCAAGTTGTTTGCTGCGTTTAAAGCTGCGAGCGAAAACAGCGGTTCGGGTAGACCAACCGCTATTTTGTGCAAGACAGTAAAAGGCTGGACTCTCGGCCACGAAATCGAAGGTCGCAACGCGACTCACCAAATCAAGAAAATGACAGACCTTCAGTTGCGCACACTTCGCGACACATTGCACCTCAACGATGAGATTCCAGACAGTGCACTGAGTGGCGATGACCCACCATACTTTCGCCCCGCATTAGACAGCATCGAATACCAATACATGATGGAACGTCGTCGTGCACTCGGCGGGTCTATTCCAAAGCGCACCACAGTTGCACGCAAACCTCTCGTGCTTCCAAGCCCTGCGGTTTTCAGCGAATTTGACACTGGGAGCGGCGCTCAATCGGTGAGCACAACAATGGTCTTTACTCGGCTGTTGCGCAACATGGCGCGCGATAAAGATTTCGGCTCACGCGTAGTGCCAATCATTCCCGACGAAGCTCGTACGTTCGGCATGGATTCACTCTTCCCCGAACTCAAGATCTATGCATCACAGGGCCAGAAGTATGAGCCCGTCGATCATGCACTGCTCCTGAGTTATACAGAGTCAACATCTGGTCAGATTCTTGAAGAAGGCATTACTGAGGCTGGCAGCATGGCCAGTTTTATTGCTGCTGGCACAAGTTATGCCACACGAGGCGTGCCGATGGTGCCGTTTTACACGTTTTATTCAATGTTTGGCTTTCAACGTGTTGGCGATCTCATCTGGCAAGCAGCCGATGCTCGAACGCGCGGATTTTTACTCGGCGCAACCGCTGGGCGCACCACATTGATGGGCGAAGGATTGCAGCACCAAGATGGGCACAGTCTGTTGCTCGCAAGCGCAATCCCCTTTTGTCAGGCATACGACCCTGCGTTTGCCTATGAAGTTGCAGCAATTGTCAAGAACGGTCTCAATCGCATGTACGGCGATGCACCTGAAGACATTTTCTATTACATCACGTTGTACAACGAGAACTATCAAATGCCCGTGCGTCCAACTTCGCCAACTATCGAAGCCGAAATCGTGCAAGGTCTCTACAAGTGGCAGGCAGCCACTGGTGGCAAGCACCAAGCAACGATTCTATTTTCTGGCTCAGCACAAGGAGCAGCACGTGCTGCTGCGACCGAACTGCTTGAGAAATTTGATGTTGGTGTCGACTTGTGGTCGGCCACTTCATACAAAGCATTGCGCGAGGAGGCGATCAACACCGAGCGCTGGAATCGAATGCACCCGACAGATGCGCCACGCCAGCCACTCGTCACTCGCTTGCTCAGTGACACACCAAATCCGTTTAGTCCAATTGTGGCGGTCACCGACTTTATGCGCGCTGTGCCCGAGCAGGTTGCGCGCTTCATTCCTGGTCGATCGTTTACTCCACTCGGCACTGACGGAATGGGCCGTAGCGACACTCGTGAATCGCTGCGTCGCCATTTCGAAATCGACATGCCACATGTTGTTGTCACTGTGTTGCACCAGCTCGCATTAGCGGGGACCATCAAAACCGATGTTGTGAAAGCTGCGATCGCAGCGTATGCAATAGACCCAGAAGCCATCAGCCCGCTCTATTCATAGGCGATACTTGTAGCCATGGCTACAGCAACTCCACCCACCCAAATTCGCAAACTTTTTATTACGGGTATTCCAAAAGCAGACGCACTGCTCAATAGCAATGGCACTGCATTACTCATTGGAATGTTGCTCGACCAGCAAGTCCCCATGGAGTGGGCGTTCACTGGGCCCTACACAATCAAACAGAGGCTTGGTCATTGCGACGCGTCAAAGATTGCGGCGATGGAAGAAGACAAATTCGTTTCTGTATGTTGTGAGAAACCTGCAATTCACCGTTTTCCGGCATCGATGGCGAAGCGAATTCACCAGATGTGTGTGATCATTGCAGATGAATATAAAGGCAAGGGCTCAAACATCTGGAGCAAGATTGACGACGCCGAGACACTGCGCAAACGACTTCGTTTCTTGCCTGGATACGGCGAAGAAAAGACCGAGATTTTCATTGCTCTACTTGGCAAGACATTTGGGGTACGCCCAACTGGCTGGAAAAAGACTGCAGGCGTATTTAGCGATACCAAGCCAAGATCTGTTGCCGACATCTATTCTTCAGCATCGCTCCTCAAGGTTCGGGGCTTTAAGCAGATGCAAAGGGCACAAGATGTCGACAAACAAGACCGACCTCTTCGTTAGGGTTATTGCATGACTGTTCTTGTCACCGGTGGCGCCGGCTACATCGGTTCGCATACTGTGCGCGCACTCGTGGCACAGGGTCGCGACGTTGTGGTGCTCGACTCACTCGAGCTCGGTCACAAAGCTCGAGTAGGTACTGTGCCTTTCGTCGAAGGCAATATCGCTGATGCAAAAATCATCGACAAAGTCTGTCGAAAGTTTGATGTTTCAGAAGTCATTCACTTCGCTGCCTACAAGGCCGTTGGCGAATCGATGGAACAACCATTGCGCTATTACAACAACAACGTTGCTGGCACGATCGCGCTCGTGCGCGCACTGATGGCCAATGGCGTCGAGCAAATCGTATTTTCATCTTCGGCCGCTGTGTATGGAAACCCAGATCATGTGCCCGTAACAGAAGAAGCACCACTTCGACCAGAGAGTGTGTACGCCGAAACGAAAGCCATTGTCGAAAAGTTTCTGGCATCGTGCGAAATAATCGGATTACGTTCGGTAAGTCTGCGTTATTTCAATGCCGCAGGTGCAAGTGCCGACGCATCCATCGGTGAAGATTGGTCGATGTCACAAAACCTCGTGCCACTAGTCATGAAGGCACTGCTTGGTTTTAGCGGGCCTCTCAATGTTTTTGGCAACGACTACCCAACCCCTGACGGCACTTGCACTCGCGACTACATCCATGTAGAAGACCTTGCCGCCGCACACATCAAAGCGCTCGACTACCTCACAGGCGGTGGCAAGAGTCTGTCATGCAATGTCGGCACAGGCATCGCTACTTCGGTACTGGAAGTCATCAACATCGCCGAACAAGTGAGCGGACATAAAGTTCCTCATATTTTTGCCAGCAGACGAGCAGGCGATCCAGTGTCGGTGTTTGCCGACCCAACATTGGTGCGAGCCCTACTGGGTTGGAAAGCGCATCATGACTTGCGAGACATTATTAGCAGTGCATGGAACTGGCATAGCTCGTCAGCCAAATAAGTACACCTACATCGCAGCGATTGTGCGCTGCCTGTCCAACCATCCAATCAAGATCGCCATTGCGCGTGGATCATGTCGCAAGCGGTGACCAGCACCACTAATTATTTGCAACTCTGCACTTCCATGCGCTTCGGCCAACAATCGTGAGTCTGCTGTAGGCACAATTTCATCATCTGCACCGTGCATTAAAAACAACGGCCTCGGCGCAAATCGCCCTGCAGCATCTGCTGGCCTGAACCTGCGCAACTCGCGACCCCACTCTTCTGTTGATGGAGGAAAACCTGGACGTCGAATTGTGCCAATTTCTCGCGCGTGCTCAAGAAATCTGCGCGGTTGTTCGGCCCAGTCATCAAAGTCTGCTCGTGCACCAAGTAGTGCACATCCATTTACGCGTGGATCGTCTGCAGCAACACACAGCGCAAGTGCTCCTCCAGTGTTGTTTCCCACGAGCCAAATACCACTCGGTGATGTTTCGGCCACGACATGACTAATTGCGGCACGCAAGTCGTCAACCCAACCCTGCATTGAAAAGTCACCTTCGCTTGTTCCACATCCGCGAAAAGTAAACGTCATTGCATTCCAACCGATTTCACTAGCAACCTGCTCTGCTAGTTCTGGAAATGTTCCACCAGATTGACGCGCATCAATTCCGCCACTCGGAAACCCATGGCACAACACCATCGCTGGCAATGCGCCACTCTTGCCAGTTGGCTGGATCAAATATCGCGCAAGGTGAAGTCCACCTGAGAGAAACGATCCGTTCATCTTGGTGGACTCGTGCGAAGAACCCACTGTTGCGGTCAGGCGCGCGGCTTGCGTAAGCGGCGTGATGTGCCAGGAGTTGCCAATGTGTAGCCACGATTACGCGCTTCGGCAAGCGTGTCTGGGCCAAAACACAAGCCAACACCACTATCGGCAATTTCTGACGTAACTGCCACATCGCTCCAGTTGTCGAGGTCGTAGACAAGTTGCGTTCGCTTGTCACCCATGTATCGGAAATGTTCAAATTTGGTTGGACGGTTTGATGACGACATGTCTCAAATCTAGTCGCCGAGTTGCGCCTGCCAATACCCATCTTGTTGCTTCATTAGGATTGGCGTTATGAATAGCTCGGCCTCTGCGCAACCTGATGCCGCCGAACTAGATCGCCGGCAGCGAGCGCTTGACGATCTCGCCCAACGCGATATCGAAGTTGGGAGTCGTGCCCAAGCCAGAGTTGCCTCAATCTATGGACCAACAGCATCCAGTTCGCTTGGCACTTACGACTTCAGCGATTCATTTGCCAAACACGATCAGGTCAGCCGACGCGGAGACTGGGTCCATCGCAGATGGCTCCGACCAATCAGATTTTTCTATCGACATATCCCAAAACCAATTCGCTTTGCAATCAAGAAACTGTTCTCATGAGCAACTTCATCATTGTGAGTGATGCAAGCGGTTGCTCGTTTCGAGACCTACTCAATACCGCCCAATCAATTGTTGGCGGAACAATGCAACCAACACATTGGCTGGTTGTTGGCTCTACTACCCGTTTGACAAAAATCTCCCATCACCGATCGATTCGCAAGTCACAGGTTGTCGTCACCGACGGCTCTTCACTTTCCAACCTAGACCCGAACCTCGACAGTTCGAATTCAACAGTCATATTCCTGCGAGCAGGTGACACGCTCGCACCAAATGCTCTTGTGCTCATTGACCAGCACGTTCATCAACACGATTTGATGTACGGAGACTCTGCCCACGGACGCGCGCGAAAATTTGAGGAGCCTTCAAAGGCACGCCGACCTCAGTGGTCACCCGAGCGACTGCGCTCTCATAACTATGTTGGCGATTTGTTGGCGGCGTCCTCGTCGGTGATCGCTGCGGCAAGCCAACAACTCTCGGGAGGCTTGCAAGAATTGGCAAGTTTGCACGAGCACGATCGTTCGTTGCGGCTGTCTGACGCTTGCACATCTCCGTTTCGAATTGCAGAAGTTCTCTACCACTCGAGCCAAGAGCGAATGACGCCAACTGCATCGCTCGGCGCAGTGCAACAACATTGCACACGTAGCGGTATTGACGCAGTCTGCACCATCGACGAAGAGAATCACACAGTGCGCGTCAAGCGGCGTTTGCGCTCGCAGCCAAAAATCAGCGTGATCGTGCCAACACGAGGCACCACGGAAGACCTGAAGGGTGAACGTGTAGTGCTTGCCGCTCACGCGATTGAGACATTGATCAAATACAGCACATATCAAAACTTTGATGTTATTGCGGTGCTCGACAGCGTGACTCCAGCCGACGGGCGCGAAGCAATCGTCAGAGCCGGCGGTTCTCGACTTACCGTCGTCGACTACGACCGCCCATTCAATTTTGCCGAAAAAATCAATCTGGGCACAGTATGCAGCGATGCCGAGTTATTGCTCTTCCTCAACGACGACACCGAGATCATTTCCCCAGATGCACTCGAGACGCTTCTAGGAATTCTTGAAGACCAAACGGTCGGCATGGCCGGGCCGATGTTGCTTTACGAAGACATGACTATCCAAAGCGCGGGTCACATCCTCAACCCCGTTCCATTTGATTTGTATCGCGAGCGAGATTTGTCGTGCACAGGAGCGCAACATCTGTTGCAAGTACAGCGAGAGGCATCCGGATTAATTGCGGCGTGCGTGCTTGTCAAGCGAAGTGTCTTCGAAGAGGTTGGTGGGCTCTGCACCTTGTTTCCATCCAACTACAACGATGTTGATTTTGGACTCAAGATTCAAGATGCCGGATACCGAGTTGTATGGACTCCACACGCCCAGTTTCATCACTTCGAATCAAAGACGCGCACGCCAAAACTACAAACATTTGAAGTCGCCACCATCGGCGCTCGCTGGCGCGACAAATTGGAAGACGATCCATATTTCAATCCACACCTCGAGCGATATATCGATATTTGGAAAGAAAACGTAATGGGTCAGAGGTCGGTGCTTGACGCACTTGGCCCAACTGCGCCAATCGCCTCAAAATAATCTAGGTGTGCACGCACCACATGCACCACATCTACATCGTCAAGCACTTCAATGCGCGCTTCCGCTGCTTCTCCCAGTAAAAACGCAGTCAATGTTTCTTCACCAAACACCACCGATTCAGTGATGTCTTGTCGGCGATCGATCACATCTTGTGGCTGTAAACCTTTGGAGTGCATCCAGCCCATGTGCAGCACCAACATCTTGCGCAACTCGTCATACGTCAGTCGAGCCTGAGAATCGCTAGGCAATCTGTCTGCCACAAACGATGTTGCCTCATCTATGTCGTACACGACTCGTGGCGCTAACGCATCGAGACGATGTGCTTCGCGACCAATCACGATCGCGGCAATAACAAAGACAGATAATGCTGCAGCCACAGCGAAAACAACGGTCACCCAGTTGATAGCGCAACCGCCTGCTAATTAGATGCCGATGCGTTGCGCAAGCAACTCGCGGTGATACGTCGGATCACCGAAGAGCAACTCACTCGACTTTGCGCGCTTGAAGTACAAGTGCGCTGGGTGCTCCCACGTAAAGCCGATACCACCATGAATCTGAATGTTTTCGGCGGCTGCGTGAAAGTAAGCCTCTGAGCAATACGCCTTTGCCAATGATGCAACCGATGCAAGCTCGTCGTTCATCTCGGCTGCACACCACATGCCGTAGTACGCAGCAGACTTTGCCGACTCAACTTCGAGCAACATGTCTGCACACTTGTGCTTGATGGCCTGGAATGAACCGATTGGACGACCAAATTGCACACGCACCTTGGCGTATTCGACTGCCATCTCCAGCACCTTTTGTGCTCCGCCCACTTGCTCTGCAGCAAGCGCGACTGCTGCCAAATCAAACACCTGGCTCAACACGTCCCAACCCTTACCTTCTGTGCCAAGAAGAGTTGCGGGAGTTGCATTGAACTCCAACTTTGCTTGCTTGCGGGTTTGGTCCATGGTGGAAAGTGATGTGCGCGTGAGGCCCTTTGCATTGCCGTCCACAGCGAACAATGAGACGCCTTTACCCGTGCGTGCTCCAACAATGATCAAACTTGCGGTTGAACCATCAATCACGAACATCTTGGTTCCGGTCAAGGTGAAATCGCTGCCACTGCCCTTGGCCTCCATCGTGATTCCCTTTTCGTCCCACTTGCCAGATGGCTCGGTGGTTGCAAGGGTTGCAACTGTTTCTCCTGTCGCAATGCCTGGCAAATACTTTTTCTTTGCTGCGTCATCGCCACTCAACAACAATGCGTTTGCTGCAAGCACGACGCTCGAGAAAAACGGTGCACACAACAAGGCGCGACCCATTTCTTCCAACACAACACCAAGTTCGATGAAGCTAAATCCAGAGCCACCAAATTCTTCTGGAATCGACAAGCCCTGCAGGCCCATCTGATCGCCCATCTGTGACCACACGGCAGGATCAAAACCGTTTTCGGTTTCCATCTGCTCGCGTACGGCGGTTTCTGGAGACTTGCTCTCCAAAAATGCGCGGACTGTTTTACGGAGTTCTTCTTGTTCTTCTGAAAAGGCAAAGTTCATGAGTCAGATTCTGCCCTACCGCACCGCCCCAGCGCCAATCGCGTTGTGTACACAAGAGTACACAATTTCAAACCATTGGACTAGCCTGTATCTCATGCGCACTCTAGGCATCCGCGAACTCCGTGAACGCTCGGCCACATTTATCAAACGCGCCGGCGCGGGCGAACAGATGATCATCACGGTCAGTGGCGAACCAGTTGCCACTCTTGGTCCGCTGACACCACCCGAAACCCGAACTGTTTCTTTGATGGACCTCATCAACAATGGTTCAGTCATTGCATCGCGGCGACGCGACAAGTACCAACTGCCAGTCGCCGTCACAATTCATAGCGGATCACGAATCGACCAAACATTGCGCGAGGTACGCGGATGACGATCATGCTCGACACCAGTGCGCTCGTTGCGTTACATACAAACGGTACTGCGCGCACAATTACTCATGAAGCGCTCAAACATGATGCAGATTGGTGTGCAAGCGCACTCGCGCTCACTGAAGCAATGTCCATCATCGACCGCATGTCAGAACAAGAATTCATTCGACACGATTTAGAAGATGCAATTCGCCACACTTGGGATTATGTTGCTGTTGTGCCTGTTGATCAACGCTGCCTCGACGATGCCGCACTTCTCGTGCGCCAGCAACCACTGCACATCTCCGATGCAATTCACTTGGCGGCAGCGACACGTTTGCCAAAGCCCGTCAAGTTTGTGACGTTTGATCCAGCCCAAATTCCTGTCGCGATGTCGCTCGGTTTTGACGTGGTGTCGTCATGACAACAACCCTGCATTGGCATGACACCAACGTTGAGGTGCACAAGCTTGTCGTTGGTCCGTATGACAACAATGTTTTTGTCATTCGATGTCGAGCTACTGGTGAAGCAGTGCTGATCGACGCAGCCAACGAGCACGAGAAATTGCTCGAATTGTGCACCCAACTTGGCGTTCGTCGGGTGCTCGAAACCCACGGCCACTGGGATCACATTCAGGCAATACCTGCCATGCGTGAAGCGGGTTACGAAGTGGCAGTCACTGCAGCCGATGCACCACGTCTGAAAGATGTCGGTTACGACGTGTTTATCGACGATGCCGAAGTGATCGAAGTTGGCAACCTGCGACTGCTCGCCATTCACAATCCCGGTCATACAGAGGGTTCGATTTCGTTTGCTGTTGCCAATACCCCGCTGTTGTTTACGGGAGACACATTGTTTCCCGGTGGTCCTGGCAACACAGCGTTAGAGGGTGGCGACTTCGCGACCATCATCCAGTCAATCGACAACAAACTTTTTACGTTTCCGCCCGACACGATCGTGCTTCCCGGGCACGGCCTCGACACGACCATTGGTACCGAGCGTCCACACTTGCAAACCTGGGTTGATCGCGGCTGGTAGACAAGGTTTATGAATATGGTTCCTGACGCCTCAGTGTTTACTGCAATCACTGGAAACGACAAGATTCTTGCTAACGGACACCCAGTTTCGCAGTGGCGCACCGAGTTGCGACACATTCCAAATTTTCGTAACGCATTGTCTATTACTTCTATCTACGTGCAGACAATCGGCATCATTTGGGCAGCACTCTCGTTGCACAACCCAATTACTTATGTCATTGCGTTTCTCCTGATGGGTCGTGCGCATGCTCAACTGCTTGCACTCATGCACGAGTCGGTGCACCGACTGTTGTTTCGCAATCGCAGACTCAACGACTTCGCGGGGCGTTGGTTGCTCGGGTACATGTCTTTTGTAAATACCGACGGCTACCGATACGTACACATGGCGCATCACCGCGAAGAGTTTGGTCCAAACGAACCAGACATTCCGCTCTATGCCAACTACCCCATCACGCGCGCGAGTTTTTGGCGCAAGATGCGCCGCGACGGCTTTGGCAGCACAGGTTTTCGAATGTTGCGCGGACAATTCATGTCGATATTTAAGCCTGACCCGCAACAACTCAATACTCAGCGCAAAATCTTTGCCGTTCACGGTGTGATCTGCTTACTTTCTATTATCTTCGTCAACCCCTGGGTGTACGTGATGTTGTGGCTTGTTCCGTACATCACGGTGTGGCGTGTGATGAACAGACTGCGATCCATTGCCGAGCATGGTGGCTTACGTGCCGACTCAGACCGAAGAATCACCACGCACTCCGTCAAACAACACCTGTTTTCAAGCTTCTTTTTTGTGCCGTTTAATCTGGGTTGGCACATCGCACACCACATCGACTCCGGCATTCCATTTCGCTCCTTGCCCAGATATCACCGCCAACTTCGAGCATCCGGTTTTGTCTCAGACGCCTACGAATACGACAGCTATCTGGCCATTTGGCGCGCCCTTCGCTCGCGGCCCGAAGTTATTGCCGGTGTCAAATAATTAACACTACGCAGATAGTGCTAATCCCCAAAACGCCTGAATACACTGATCTCCGTGACCGAATTGTTCAGAGTTGACGAACTCCATGCCAAGCCAATCGAGGGCGACACCGAGATCTTGCGTGGTCTTAGCCTCACGGTCAATGAGGGCGAAGTTCACGCAATCATGGGGCCAAACGGCTCTGGCAAATCGACACTCGCAAACACACTCCTTGCTTCCCCCGAATACCAAGTTGTTTCGGGTCGCGTGTTTTACAAAGGCGACGACATCAGCCAGTGGCCTACCGATGCTCGCGCCAAGGCCGGCATCTTTTTGGGTTTTCAGTACCCGCAAGAAATCGCAGGTGTGTCAGTCATTCAATTTTTGCGTCAGGCACTCTCGGCACGCAAAGGCATCGACTTGTCGGTTCTCGAGTTGCGACTTTCTGCAATGTCGTGGATGAAGCGTTTGGGAATGGATTCGACGTTCGTTGATCGCTACCTCAACGAAGGTTTTTCGGGCGGCGAAAAGAAGCGCAACGAGATCATGCAGATGGCAATCCTTGAGCCAGAGCTTGCAATCTTGGACGAAACAGACTCTGGTCTCGACATTGATGCGTTGCGCATAGTCGCTCAAGGCATTCGTGAAGTTCGCAAAGAGCGACCAAAGATGGGAATCGTGCTGATCACCCACTATCAACGACTGCTCGACGAGTTGCAACCTGACTTCGTGCATATCTTGATTGATGGCCGCATCGTCAAATCGGGCGGCATGGAAATCGCAGAAGAGCTCGAAAAATCTGGCTACGAGTCGTACAAAGAATAAGTGCCGACCATGACTTTTGATGTAGCCACAATTCGCAAAGATTTTCCTGTCCTACATCGACTTGTCAATGACAAACCGCTCGTTTACCTAGATAGCGCAAATACCTCGCAAAAACCTCAAGTAGTGATTGATGCGCTTACACATTTCATGGAGCACGGGTATGCGCCGATCAATCGCAGCGCGTATCAAATGGCAGCCGAAGCAACAGATGCCTTCGAGGCAACTCGCAGCGCACTTGCCGCGTTTATCAATGCGCCAAAAGCAAACGAGGTCGTCTTCACCAAAAATGCCACAGAGGCACTCAACCTGGTCATCATGTCGTGGGGTCGAGCCAATCTCAAAGCCGGCGACACCGTGTTGCTCACACACATGGAGCATCACGCCAATATTGTCCCCTGGCACATGCTTGTTGCCGAGCGCGGCATTCAATTGCGCTGGGTGCCGCTGACCTCTGATGGACAACTTGATCTCGCTCATCTCGACGAGTTGCTCAAGGATGCAAAAGTGTTTTCATTCACTTCGATGTCAAACGTGCTTGGCACAATCAACCCTGTTGAACTCCTGTGTACTGCTGCGCACAAAGCCGGTGCAATCGCCATTGTGGATGCGTGTCAGTCGGTGCCGCATCAGCCCACCGACGTGCAGGCTTGGGGTGCCGACTTTGCTGTCTTTAGTTCACACAAAATGTGCGGACCATCTGGTGTCGGTGTTTTGTGGGGGCGCGAGTCGCTCTTAGAAGCAATGCCACCGTTTTTGGGTGGTGGCAACATGATCGCCGACGTGCGCCTCGATGGTTTCACAACGGCCGAAGTTCCAGCAAAGTTTGAAGCAGGCACTCCTGCAATTGCAGAAGTTGTTGCACTTGGGTCGGCAGTCAAGTATTTGAAAGACCTCGGCATGAACAACGTTCGTCAACACGAGATCGAACTGAGCACCTACGTACTCAATACGTTGAATGCCCGTTTTGGCGATGACATCACGATCCACGGTCCTACCAACCCAGAGTTACGGGGTGCCACATTTTCATTTGCGTTTCGCGGCATTCACCCACACGATCTGAGCCAAGTTCTTGATCAAACCAACGTGTGTGTTCGCGCTGGTCACCATTGCGCTAAGCCACTGATGAAGATCCTCGGTGCTAATGCGACCGTTCGCGCAAGTTTCTATCTCTACAACACCACTCAAGAAGCCGATGCTTTGGCCGACGCGCTCGATAGCGCATCGGATATCTTTTAACAAGGCGTATAAGGGAGCACATCATGGCCGGGCTTGAAGATCTCTACAGAGAAATCATTCTTGACCACTACCGCACGCCCCGCAATAGAGGCGAGCTCGAGGCTCCAGCAGTGAGCGCCGAGGGGCACAACCCGTTGTGTGGCGACGAGATTCGCATTTTCATAGATGTCAAAGATGGACTAGTGAGCGATGTTCGCTTCAACGGTTCGGGTTGCTCAATCAGCCAGAGTTCGGCATCCATGATGACGACTGCAGTTAAGGGCAAGCCTGTCGAGCAAGTACGCGCAATCGTCAAGCGTTTTAAGCAAATGATGACTCTCGACGAAGACGACAACGCAACAATTGATGAGTCAATCAACTTGGGTGACCTCGAGGCACTGCAAGGTGTTGTCAAGTTTCCGGTGCGCATTAAGTGCGCCACCTTGGGCTGGAATACGTTGCTCGACGCGCTCGCCGAATCGGGTAAATAGTTTTTAGCCAACCAAGTTTGGAGCGGCTTTGCCGCCCAAAATAGCTAACGCATTCGTTGCAGCCAAGTCGGCCATCGCAGCACGCGTTTCAACTGTGGCCGAGCCAAGATGCGGTATCAGTACCGCGTTGTCAAGACCCAGCAAACCCTCGTGCACGATTGGTTCTTTTTCAAACACGTCCAAGCCTGCGCCGGCAATCCCGTTGTGTTTGAGTGCATCGGCCAACGCTGCTTCGTCAACAACCGGGCCACGAGCAGTGTTAATGAGATAAGCGCTCGACTTCATCTTTGCCAATTGTGCTGCGTTGATGAAGTGATGCGTCTCTGGAGAATACGGGCAGTGCAATGAAACAACATCGCTCGTAGCAAGCAATTCATCCAGCTCGACATGCTTGGCATCAAGTTCTTTGTGTGTTGCGGCATCAAGTGGCGTGCGCTTTGTGTAGGCAATAGTCATTCCAAATGCACGCGCCCTGCGAGCCACAGCCACACCTATTTGGCCCATGCCGACAATGCCCAATTGTCGGCCCTGAATACTTGAGCCCAACATGTAAAACATGCCCCACTGCCAAGGTTGCGAGGCGCGAATCACGCGCTCGCCTTCGGCCAAGCGGCGTGTCACCATCAAGATCAACGACAACGCAATGTCGGCAGTGGCTTCAGTAAGCACACCAGGCGTATTGGTCACGAGCACTGAGCGAGCCTTGCACGCAGGCACATCGATGTTGTTGTAGCCCACGGCCACATTTGACACCGACCTAAGCTGATCTCCGGCTGCAACGAGTAGTTCATCATCGACTTTCTCGGTGAGCAAACTCACGATCGCATCAGCACCAACAACTCGCTTCAGCAACTCTTCTCGGCTGATTGGTGTTGATTCTTCCCATGCCAATACGTCGTGTTCTGCGCGCAGTCGGGCCAGTGCTCCAGACGGAATTTTGCCGGTAACAACAACTTTTGCCATGGCTACTTCTTGATCCAATCACCAAACATCGACATACCAGTTTCGATTTGATCTTTGTTGATGCCAGAAAATGCAAACCGCACATAGTTGCGTTTTTCGCCTGGCTGTGGACGACCGAAGTGGCGTCGTGTACAAAACGAAACGCCAGTTGCATGCAGTGCCTGCTCCGCAAACACGGGCAAGTCATCAATGCCTTTGTTCTGCATTGCTTCAGTTACGTCAGGAAACAAATAAAACGCTGCCTCAGGCGAATGCACACTGACACCTGGCATTGCATTGAGCATGTTGACTGCGATGTCGCGACGCTCACGAAGAGTGTCGAGCATTACTGCTGTGCCCGACTGGTCGCCAAGCAATCCTTCGACTCCGCCATATTGCACAAAGTGTGTCGTGCACGACTCGTCATTGGTATTGAGTTTGGCAATCATGTTTGACACCTCAACTGGCGCAATAGATGCACCAAGTCGCCAACCCGTCATTGCAAACTTTTTTGAGAAGGTATACAAGATCACGGTGCGCTCGAGCATGCCTGGCAACGACGCAATCGACTTTGATGTGCCCGAGTAACGCATTTCAAAATACGCCTCATCCGACAACACCCACAAGTTGTGCTTGATCGCCAATTGGGCAATTGCTTCACGCTCGGCATCGGTCGACTCTGCACCAATTGGATTTTGCAAGTCGTTATAAATAATTGCTGTTGTTTTAGGTGTGATCGAAGCCTTGATCTGATCGAGGTCGATATTGAATCCGGTCGATGACGGCAAGTAACGGTATGCCTTAGCAACGCCACCAAAATATTCGATCTGGCTTTCATAGATCGGGTAGCCAGGGTTTGGATACAAAACTTCGTCACCTGGATTCATCACTGCCTGGATGAATTTTGTAATTACAGGTTTGCCGCCTGGTTGCACGACCACATTGGCTGGCGAAAAATTGAGACCACGACGAGCACCGACGTCATTGGCAAGTGCTTCGCGCAGTTGTGGGATTCCTGCTGCGGGGCAATAACCAGTTTTGCCATCGGCAATTGCGCGATTCATTGCGTCAACGATGTTGTGCGATGTTGCGATGTTGAGGTCACCAAGATGAAACGGAAAAATGTGATTTCCCTTTGCGCCCCACTCTGCTGCGGCTTGCGAAACTGCGAACGCCGTCTCGGTTCCAAGTTTTTCTAACCGTGTCGCTAAATCCATCTCGTCCCCCGATTGATATGTCACTGATATATTACCAACTTTACATTACATAAAGTTGAGAGCCCGAGATTACAAGGGATTTCGGTGGTGGCTAATCGGCCAGAAAGGCTTGATCAACTGGCTCACTCATTGGGTTTCGCATGGTGAGGTATACCCCAGCCAGGGCAACGACCAACGCCACCAGCGACAGCAGGCTCAGTCTTTCGCCAAACAAGATTGCACTTTCGATTGCGCTCAACGCAGGAGTCAAAAAGAACAGGCTGCTCACGCGAGCGGCAGAGTGTCGCGAGATCAGCAGCATCATCAACATCACTGCAGATATCGAAAGCACAAACACCGACCACAACAGCGCCAGTAGCAACTCGGCGTTGAGATGGAACTCCCACTTTTCAAACAAGCTAGATGCCACAAGCAACACCGCTCCAGCCGAAACATATTGAGCGGTTGTGCCACTGACTAACGGCATGTCTTTGCCGCGAGCACGTTGCACCAATGTTCCGGTTGACATTCCAATGATTGAGACGATCATTGCGATCAGTGCCGGTCTCGTTACGTCGCCCACACCGTCACGCACTTTGTCGACCACAACAACCACTACCCCACAGATACCGAGAAACACTCCAAGCCACTGACTCACTCGCAAGCGTTCTTTCAAAATCACTCTTCCTGCAACAGAAGTAACAACCGGGTGCAGCCCTGCGATCAACGCACTCAGACCAGAGGGTAACCCGCGCTTGATCGCATAAAAAACACCTCCTAGATAAATAGCGTGCATGCAAATACCAACGATTGCCGAAGTTGACCACGAGCCTTTGGGAAGTTTTGGAGCTTTAACGACACGGGCGATCACCGCCAACACCAATGCTGCGCACAACATGCGCACCGTAAGAAACGCCAGTGGGCCAGCATTACGTGTGCTGTACCGAGCAACCACAAACCCGGTGCTCCACAACGCCACAAAAATCCATGGAGTGAGTCGCTCAAATAATTTTGTCTGTGTCATGCACACACCATCATGCTGACTGAATCAAATCCCATGGCGCACCATACAAATCCTCAAACACAGCGACGGTGCCATACGCCTCATGTCGCGGTTGTTCACGAAACTTGACCCCGCGGGCCGACCAATTCGCATAGTCACGATCAAAGTTGTCGGTGTTTAAAAAGAAGGCAACGCGACCACCGGCTTGATTGCCAACACTTGCCTTCTCGCCATCAGTTACTGCCCGTGCAATGAGCAACGAAGCGCCACTAGCTGGAGCAACAACCACCCATCGCTTGCCGTCGCCCATGTCGGTGTCTTCCACTAATTCGAAATCGAGTTTCCCGACAAAGAAACCGATTGCTTCGTCGTATTCGCGCGCAACAAAAGTGACCAATCCGAGCCGGTTCATGGGTTTGTCACAGTTTGATTGCTCGAGTAGTTACGAATGGATGGTGTTTTCAACGACAAACATGCGACGCCTACCAGAGACGTTTGACATCGAGTCGGCAACGACTGCCTTGCCGATCTCGCTTGCATACGCAGCCTCAAAATCACTGTGAGAGTCAAACCACAACTCAGACACACCATCTGGGTCGCCCTCTGCTGGGCTTTCTACCAAATTAAAGACTCCGCGACGTAATTCTGGCAATTGCTTTGCTAGCGGTGCGTGCTTTTTGAGCCACCAATCCGCAAACTGTTCGTGAGTCGCGTCAGCCGCGCGAGTGAGCAAAATAATTGCCTTGAAGTTCATGACACTTTGTTCGTTCGAGCAAAAGGTCGGCCGCCAACGGCTAGGGCAACACTGACCAAAATTTCGTGCGCCATCGGTGCATCACCAATGCACACTTCAATTGCGTCCATTTCATTGAACGACCAGATGTCATCTTTGTTTGTGATCGGAATAGTGATTGAGGCACCTGGGCCAGCAACTTTTTTGGTAGACGGAATGATGTCGAGCCCCTGCACAACCACTTTGCGCACAGGCGCACCAAACCGTGGGTGAATCAATGCTGCAGCATGCTCAATCTCGCCTGCTGTTCCAACAATGGCTGCTTTGCCGTATGCGGTTACGTCCCCAGCCTCAACTCCGAGGGCCGCGAGTGCTCGCTCGGCCAACATGCCAGAAATCTCTGCGCCCATCAGCTCGAGCATGGTGAGGTCTTTGTGTCGCTTGCCAACGAGTGGATTGGTGATGACCGCACTGCACACTGCCTTGCGCACAATGCGTCCGGTTGGTTCGCCGAGTTCGGCCTGAATATCTTCACATGTAGTGACAAATTTGCGAATTTCCATGCGTCAAAACTACCAGTTTGCAGTGTCTACTCTGTAGCGCGCAAATGAGCATTGATTTTCGCAAATGCAGATCCGAGCGCCTTTATCTCCGACTCATTCAGCAAGTCGATCATGCGACTACGAACATCTTTCAAATGCAGCGGCGCAACCTTCTGCAAGAACTCGTAACCCTTCGCTGTCAAATGAGCAAATGAAACTCGTCGATCGTCCTTGTCTTGTATTCGCTCGACATATTTGGCCTGTACAACACCATCCATTCGACGAGTGAGTCCGCTTCTTGACAACCGCAACGTGTCGGCGAGATCGCACATCTTGAGTTTGTGATCAGGTGCTTCAGACAACATGGCAAGCAACTGGTAGTCACCAGCATCGAGGCCAAATATGCCCAAATCGCGTTCAATGGCGTTCATCAAGTCGGGAGACGTAGTAACGAAACCTCGCCACGCCTTCATCTCCGCGTCATTGAGCCAACGTGGGGTTGCCATGGTTCAAGTATATCCAAGTAGTTGCGTACGCAACCACTTAGGTGATATAGTTGTGCTCGCAACTACCTCGCCTATGAGGTTCTTAACACAGGGAGAAATTAATGAATGCAGTGATGTTGATCGGGCGTACTTTGCTCGCCTTTATGTTTATAGCAAGTGGTCTCAACCACTTCACAAAAGCCGAGGCAATGGCTGGGTATGCGGCTTACAAAAAGGTTCCATCACCAAAATTTGCTAATTTGTTGTCGGGAATCGTGATGATTCTTGGTGGCCTCTCGGTCATCCTCGGCATCTATGCCGACCTCGGTGCAGTCGTGCTTGCTGCACTCCTCATCATCATGGCGCTCAAGATGCACGCTTTCTGGAGCGAGACTGACGCAACGGCCAAACAAACTGAAATGATCGGATTCTTGAAGAACATTTCGATGGCCGGTGGCGCCCTCTTTATGTTCGCAATTGCTGCAACAGCAGACTCCGACTATGGCTGGAAACTCACTGACAGCCTCTGGCAAATCGCTAAGTAATGAATGCGGGGTCACCCCCCGACCCGCTTATAAATAGAGAAATAGAGAAGGGCGACCCGCAAGGGTCGCCCTTCTCTATTTC